>FRDC01003261.1_pt1 | contig 98731 bp, 79 predicted proteins | sample 1106171 | NCBI WGS metagenome assembly FRDC01 (sample SAMEA3930566, study PRJEB13176) | freshwater metagenome | biome: Drinking water system; feature: drinking water; material: water | place: Singapore | collected 2014-12-20
AAGATTTTATTAGGTGATTAACACAGAATCTTGTAAAAGGAAAGATCTCCGATCTTACCTTTTAGCTTTATGATGCCTTTTTGACGTGCCATTTTGATTACTTTTTAAATTGTGAATTGATTACTTCTTAATCATGCGCTGCAGTCGCTTGAAAAAGGCCAGGCAATAGTTCTAATCGCGAATCGAATCACCGACTGACAATACAAAAGTAGGTCACGAAAAAAAGCCAAAAGAATTTCCGGTGCGATTGCACCTTTACGCATTGGAAATAGCTAACGTTTTGGGAATAGGTATATCATGTACCAGTATGCCCTATGGATGAAGTATAGATAATGTATTTATGATAGCAGGGTAATGTATTCAGAAGCAATGGAGTGAATATTATCGATTGTTCCCCCTATGTTCCCCCCGTTCCTTTTTAAAATGGAAAAACCCCAGTGTTTACTGGGGTTTTAGCCGTACTCATGTGATCCCGCTGGGATTCGAACCCAGGACCCTTACATTAAAAGTGTAATGCTCTACCAGCTGAGCTACGGAATCGTAAAGGCGTGCAAATATAGTTGTAGTTGAAATACAGACGAACGTTTTGTTTAAAAAATGTTTTTTTATTATAACTAACTCATTTTTAAGTGTAAAAATCTATTTTTTTCAACATTTACAATTAAATTTTTTAATTCATTCTAACTGAATAATGCTATTTCAATTCTCAAATTAATGGCTTTTATTTAGTTTTGGCAGTACAATGATAAAGGGAAATAAATTTCAAGCCATGCTATTGGCTGATGGTGTTGTCGAAAATTTTCTTTTAAAAGGGGTTAATCTTGACGTTGATGATGTTATTGAGATTAAACAAGTAAATATGCACCTAGCGGAAAATAAACCCTATTGCGTGCTTGTAAGCGGCGATGAATTTATTACTATTAGCAAAGAGGCAAAAGTTATGGTAGCAAGCGAAAAATTTGCACACAATACTATCGCAAAAGCAATTGTGGTAGATAATCTTAGTAAAAAATTAATTGTTAGTTTTTATCTAGCGGTTAATAAACCTAAAATAAATACTAAGTCTTTTCTAAAAAGAAATGATGCGCTTAATTGGCTTCTTGAAAAACAAAAAGAATTTTACTAAACTTTTTCAATAACCACTGCCGATGCACCGCCGCCGCCATTACAAATTCCGGCTGCACCGTATTTGGCTTTATTTTGAGCCAATACATGAATAAGTGTTACTATAATTCTGGCACCCGAACATCCGAGTGGATGACCCAATGAAACAGCCCCGCCATTTACATTTACTTTCGCCGAATCCAATCCCATTTCCATGCAATTAGCTATTCCTACAACTGAAAATGCTTCGTTCAATTCAAAAAATGAAATGTCATTCATTTTTAATCCTGCCTTTGCAACTGCTTTTGGAACTGCTAACGACGGAGCGGTTGTAAACCATTCCGGCGCTTGTTCAGCATCGGCATAACCGCGAATAACAGCAATTGGTTTAATTCCTAATTCATGGGCAGTTTCCTTACTCATTAATACTAATGCGGCAGCGCCATCATTCATTGTACTTGCATTAGCCGCTGTAACTGTTCCGTCTTTTGTAAATGCAGGTTTTAACTCGGGAATTTTCTCAAAGCGAACATTTTTATATTCTTCATCCTCCTTAAAAACAATTGAATCTCCTTTTCTCTGCGGAATTTCTACAGGTACAATTTCATCAGTAAATTTTCCTGCTTTCCAGGCTTCGGCCGATCGTTTATACGAAGAAATGGCAAAAGCATCTTGTTGTTCGCGTGTAATTTTTTTAGTTGCTGCACATAAATCTGCAGCATTACCCATTGGATAATTATGATACACATCGGTTAATCCGTCTTTCGCTAGGCCATCAATTACACTAATGTTTCCGTATTTATTTCCCCAACGCAAATTTTCATTGTAAAAAGGAACTTGACTCATGTTCTCCATACCACCTGCAACAACAACATTCGCATCGCCTAACATTATACTTTGTGCCGCTTGCATAATAGCTTTCATGCCGCTAGCGCATACTTTATTTACTGTTGTACAATTTACTTTATCGGGCAATCCGGCAAATTTAGCAGCTTGTCGAGCCGGTGCTTGACCAAGATTAGCTTGTATTACACAACCCATAATTACATCGTCAACTTTGTCGCCGCTTAAATTAATTTTTGACAAAGCTCCTTTAATGGCAACTGCACCCAAACGAGTTGCACTAACACTTGCTAAACTTCCTCCAAAACTTCCCATAGGGGTTCGTACTGCCGAAACGATATATACTTCTTTCATAAATCTATTTTATACGGTTAATTCTTTTCTTATTAATGTTTCATTACGATTAGGGCCAACTGATATAACGGTAATGGGTACACGCAGTTGATCTTCAATAAATTTTAAATACGAACAAAATGCACCGGGCATGTGATTAAACCCTACAGATACATCAAGCTTACTATTCCATCCCTTAAACTCGGTATAAACAGGTTCAACTATTTTATTTACCATATCGTAAGGTTGTTTATCGGTTGTTTCACCATTAATTTTATAATGTGTACAAATTTTTATATTATCAAATTCATTCAGCACATCTGCTTTCATCATGCACAGTTCGGTAACACCATTTATCATTATTGCATATTTTAATGCCGGTAAATCTATCCAACCACACCTTCTTGCTCGGCCGGTTGTCGATCCGAATTCATTTCCTTTTTGACGCAATAATTCGCCTGTATTATTTTCTTGTTCAGTTGGGAACGGGCCACTGCCTACTCTCGTAGCATAAGCTTTAAAAATTCCAATCACTCGACCAATTGTTCTTGGAGCTACACCTAAACCGGTACAAGCACCTGCAGTAGTTGTGTTCGATGAAGTAACGAAAGGATATGAACCAAAATCAACATCAAGCAAGGTGCCTTGAGCGCCTTCGGCAAGAATTTTTTTTCCGCTTAGCATTGCATCGTTTAAAAAATGTTCGCTGTCTATCAAATTAAATTGTTTTAAAAAATCAATTCCTTCAAACCACTCTTCCTCCATTTCTGAAAGATTATAATTATATTGATGAAATTCTAAAAGTCTTTTATGTTTTTCGACTAAACTTTCATATTTGGTTTTAAAATTCGTTGAAAGTATATCGCCTACACGTAGCCCATTTCTACCGGTTTTATCCATGTAAGTGGGTCCAATTCCTTTTAAAGTGGAACCTATTTTTTCTTTTCCTTTAGCCGCTTCAGAGGCAGCGTCTAATAAGCGATGAGTTGGTAAAATTAAATGCGCTTTTTTTGAGATAAACAAACTTGCTTTAACATCAACATTATATTTTGCCAATCCACGAATTTCTTTAGCTAAAATAATGGGGTCAATTACAACACCGTTACCAATTACATTAATCACGTTTTTACGAAATATTCCGGAAGGAATTGTGTGTAATACATGTTTAATGCCGTCAAATTCTAGTGTGTGCCCTGCGTTGGGGCCACCTTGAAAACGAGCAATTACATCATAACCGGGAGTAATAACATCAACGATTTTACCTTTTCCTTCGTCGCCCCATTGAAGCCCTAATAATACATCAACTGTCATACACAAAATTATTTTTGCAATGAATTAACTGCCGAATCAACATCAACATGAACTTGAAACAAGGTATTAAGTTTAGTTATTACCAATAACTGACTTATTTTTTCAGTTACGGCAGCAATTGCAACATCGCCACCATTATTTCGAGCTTTGGTTAAAAAGTTTACCATAATATTAAGTCCACTGCTGTTCATGTACTCTAATTTGTTAAGATCAAAAATAATTTTTGAAATGTTTTTTTTCAAGAGTTGATCAACTTGTTCAATTAGTGGCATTGCTGTTTGTTTATCCATCAATCTTCCTGTTAAATGAACCACTGCATGAGTTGAATTTTCGTCTATAGAATATTTGAATTCCATTTTTAATCGGTTATTTTTGGTTTCGTTGAGCGTATAAATATAAGGTATGATGCAATACTTTTACATCAAATAATTCTTCGATAGTTTTTTTAATGTGTTGTATTCTTGGGTCGCAAAACTCAAGCACTTCTCCGGTATCGGTACAAATTACGTGATCGTGCTGTTTACTTGGATAAGATTTTTCAAACTGCGCCTGACCGGTTCCAAATTGATGTTTGCGAACCAAATCACAACTTAGCAACAATTCAATAGTATTGTATAAGGTGGCTCTACTTACACGATATTTTTTATTTTTCATTTTAACGTACAATGACTCAACATCAAAATGTCCTTCATAATCATAAATTTCACTAAGTATCGCAAAGCGTTCGGGAGTTTTACGGTGACTATGTTGCTCCAAATATTTTAAAAAAATTTGCTTAACTGTTTCTTTGATATCTTCTTTAACTGACATGGGCGACGAAGGCTCTAAATTATATAGTTTAGGAGATATTTCAATAATATTTTGTTAACCTATTGTTCGATTAAAAAACATGTTAACTATTTGATTATTTGCTAATATAAGTGCCTACAACTTATTTATGTTCACTATCAATACGCGAAACGGTAGTTATTCCATTAATTTCCTTTAAAGCTCTAATAAGTTTATCCAAATGGGCAGTATCATGTACATAAAGGAAAATGGTTCCTTCAAATATGCCGTCGTTAGTTTCAAAACTTACCGAGCGCATGTTAATGTTTAACTGGTGCGAAATAACAGTTGTAATGGTGTTTACTAAACCTACCTGATCAATTCCTTTAAATTTTACACCTGCAAGGAATTCAATTAACTGTTGGCTTTTCCAACGTGCCTTTACAATTCGATACGCATAATTTGACATTAATTGCACTGCGTTAGGGCAATTTACCCGATGAATTTTTATTCCTTCATTCACAGTTATAAAACCAAACACATCATCACCTGAAATAGGATGACAACAATGCGCTAAACTGTAATCCAACTTTACCATATCATCGCCAATAATCAAAGTGTCGTTAGTTCCTCGTACGTTAGATACTATTTCCTCAAGGCTTTGCGGCTTAATGTCTAGGTGTTTAAACGATATTTCTCCGTTGCGAATTTCATAATCCTTAAGTTGGGATAAATCTATTTGCTTTTTAGCAACACGATAAAAAAGTTCGTGCGAATTAAGGAGTTTATAATACTCTTCGAGTTGACGCAAATTTTTATCATTAAACACGACATGCAACTCCTTGCATTTTTTTTCTACCACTATCCTACCTTCGGCAGCAATTTTTCTTTTTTCTTCCTTTAAAGCGTCTTTAATTTTAGCTTTTGCCCTGGCTGTAACAACAAACTTTAACCAATCCTCTTTTGGTTCCTGTTTACTGCTTGTAATGATTTCAACTTGATCTCCGCTTTTTAAAGCATGACTTAATGGAACAAGCTTATTGTTTACCTTTGCACCGATACATTTAACTCCAATTTGCGAATGAATATCAAATGCAAAATCCAATGCGGTAGAACTAGCGGGTAAATTTTTTAAATCTCCTTTTGGCGTAAAAACAAAAATTTCTTCACTAAATAAGTTGAGTTTAAAATCATCTATGAATTCAATGGCATCGGGTGTTGGATTTTCTAATAATTCACGAATTTTTGTCAGCCATAATTCTAAACCTGATTCGGCACTCGGATTATTTGATTCCTTATATAACCAGTGTGCAGCATAACCGCGTTCGGCAATTTCATCCATTCTCTCGGTTCGAATTTGTACCTCAACCCATTTACCGGTTGGGCTCATTACCGTAGTGTGCAAGGACTCATAGCCGTTGGCTTTAGGCATCGAAATCCAATCGCGTAAACGATCGGGACTTGGCTGATAAAAATCGGTAACAATTGAATAAACTTTCCAACATTCTGCTTTTTCATTTTCGCCGTTACTATGAATTACAATTCGAATAGCGAATAAGTCATAAATTTCTTCGAAGGGAATATTTTTTTTATGGATTTTTTTCCAAATCGAATAAACCGATTTTGTACGTGCGCGAATTTCGAATTTAATTTCCTCTTTTTCCATTGCACGTTGAATCGGATTTGAAAAACTTGTTATGAAACGATTTCGTACTGCTTGAGTTTTTTTCAACTTTGATTCAATGTTCGCGTAATCTTCCGGAAATCGATATTTCAATGCCAAATCTTCCAATTCTGATTTTATAGCATTTAATCCTAAACGATGCGCGAGCGGAGCGTATAAAAATTCTGTTTCAGAAGCGATTTTCAGTTGCTTGTCTTTGGCCATTGAACCTAAGGTTCGCATATTGTGTAAACGATCGGCTAACTTTATTAAAATCACTCGAACATCATCAGAAAGAGTAAGCAATACTTTTCTGAAATTCTCAGCTTGAACAGAAATATTTTGATCAATTAATCCTGAAATTTTAGTAAGTCCATCAATAATTCGACTAACTTTTTTACCGAACATTTCTTCAACATCTTCGAGTGTAACATCGGTATCTTCAACGGTATCGTGCAATAAAGCGGCAACTACAGATGTAGTTCCTAAACCAATTTCTTCGGCACAAATTCGCGCAACGGCAATAGGATGAAAAATATAAGGTTCGCCCGATTTACGTCGCATGTTTTTATGCGCTTCAACCGCAAGATTAAACGCTTTGCGTATTGTTTTTTTTTCTTCTTCGGTTCTTATCGATCTAAATGAACGAAGCAATCCCCTATAAGAATTTAAAATTTCTTTCCTTTCCTTCTCAAGATCTATTGCTTCCGACATAAATTTATTTTGCGGGTAAAACCAAGGTTTTTACTTCACCAAATCCTATTCTAACATTGTTGTTTTCGCAATACCCACGCATTATAATTTCATCGCCATCTTGAATGAATTTACGTTCGCTTCCATCTTTCAACTTTAACGGTTGTGTTCCTTTCCAGGTTAACTCCATCATTGAGCCAAATGAATTTTTTTCTTTTCCGCTTATAGTACCTGATCCCATCATATCACCCAATCGAATATTGCAACCGTTTACCGTATGGTGCGCTAATTGTTGATTCATATTCCAATACATATATTTGAAATTAGAAATACAAATTTCATTTTCTTCACCATCGTTTGTTTTAAGAATAACACTTAAATGTATATCAATGTTTTTATTTCCGTTGTATTCTAAATAAGGAAGAACTTTTACATCTTGTAAAGGGCCGGCAACGCGAAATGGTTCCAACGCATCAAGAGTAACGACCCAAGGACTTATGCTGCTTGCAAAATTTTTAGCCAAAAAGGGGCCTAACGGTACGTACTCCCATGTTTGAATATCGCGAGCGCTCCAATCGTTTAATAACACCATTCCAAATATATAATTATCGGCCTCATTTGTGTTTATTGATTCGCCCAATGGTTTACCATTGAAAGTAAAAAACGCAGTTTCCAATTCAAAATCCAATAATTTGCAGGGACCAAAACTTGGCACAGTTGCATCGACAGGTTTAAATTGGCCTTTAGGCCGGTGAATTGGAGTACCTGAAGGAATAATGCTCGACGAGCGCCCATGGTAACCAACGGGTATATGTTTCCAATTCGGCATTAAGGCATTTTCAGGATCGCGAATCATTTTTCCGATATTGGTAGCATGTTCAATTGAACTGTAAAAATCGGTGTAATCACCAATAGAAATCGGCAATAACAATTCGCACTCGTTAACATTAAAAAGCACCTGTTGAACATGATGTGTGTTATCACGCAATTCACTATTGCTGTCAAGCAACAAATCACTAATTCGATTTCTAAATTCCCGAACGGCATTTTTTCCAAGGCGCAATAAATTATTTAATGAGCCGTGTGACAAATCATCTTGAGTAAAAGGTTGATTAGGAAAATACCCAAGAATGTGCATCGCTTTCAAATCAAGTATTTTATCACCAATGGCTACGCCTACGCGCGGTGTATTGTTATCCTGTCGAAAAATACCGAATGGTAAATTTTGAATCGGGAAATCAGAATTTTTAGGTATATTTACCCACGATTTGCGATTTGGATCATTAGCACGAATATTCATCTCGTAAAATTAATTTAAACTAAAAATATGCAATTTATCCGTACCCTTTTACTGCTTATTTTTTTCCTTCAAAACTTTCACTATTTACGTTCACAAAATTCATTTAATAAAGTGTTTGGCACTTATTTTACCGAGACCGGAGTTAATTCGGTTGTTTTAAAAGACACTTCAATTATGGCTTTTGGAACCTCATCTGCCCAACCATACATGTCGTCTCAATTTTATTTGGTTCATGTTAACCAATACGGTAATTTATTGTGGTCAAAATTTTATGGGGCAAGCGGAGTAGATCAAGCAACAAGAATTATTGTTGACAGCGACTCAACATTAATCTTAGTCGGAACCGTTTATGACAGTTTAAATACTTACGATATAAAAATCATAAAAATTGACACAGCAGGCAATGTGCTTTTCGAAAAAAATTATGGTACTGCGGATTGGGATTTTGCCTCAAACTGTATTAAACTTAATGATGGCACTTACGCAGTTTGCGGAAAAACTTATGGCAACACCGTAGGATTAGCAGATGCATTTGTTTTTGGATTTAAAAACAATGGCGATTCACTATATTTTTCAACGAACGGAAATGCATATAATAATTACTATTATGATTTAGTTCAAACAACGAACGATACTTTATTGCTTTGCGGAGAATGGAAAGATGCGGCTGGATTTTCGCAAGGTATTATAAGTAAGTTTTCCATTGGAGGAAATACATTTAATTCCTTTATTATTCACGGAGCATCAAATTATGTTTGCAATAGTATTGACGTTAATGCAAATGGTGATTATTTTGTAGGAGTTACCTATGACTCATTAACTACAGCGCCGGATATTATGGCACTTGTTTTTTCAAAATCAAATTATACTGTGTTATTGAATAACATGACAATTAACGGAACAAACGAGGAAAAATGCAATGAAGTTCGGTTTATAAACAACACTTATCAAGTTAGTGCATATACCACGAGCTACGGTTTAGGAAACGGCGATGCCGCTTGGTTTTTATTTGACCTCGGAGGCTGGTTTGTAACTTCAAGAACGTTTGGAACGAACGAATACAACGAATTATTTTCGATGACTTCAAATTTTAACAATTCGATTTTGTTTACAGGAGTTTCAACTTATAGCTATGGTGTTGAGGATTTATGGTTAGTAAATCTGGATTCGCTTTACAATGCCAGCGCCACTGTTAGCACACAGCTTGACCCAAATTTTATTGTCGAATATGATAATTCAAAAGAATTTAAAATCTATCCTTCACCTTTTAAAGATAAAATTTACATCAAGTCTTCAGCCTTTAATTATGATTTTACTTTAATGAATTTACAAGGAGAAACAATTTTACATTGCAAAAATACGAATGAGATTTCTGTTTCCGAATCAATTTCAAAGGGCGCATATATTTTCGTAATTACTCAAAATGATAAAGTTTTTACAGGGAAACTTATAAAGTTTTAATTTTTTGCCGCTACAAAGTAGTAATCAATTTCCGACTCATAAATTGATTTAAGTTGACTGAGAGAAAGAGATTTTTCGCTCTTCAAAAATCCACTAAGAGTAAAAATTCCGTATCCAAGTTCAATTGATAAAAGATTGAACATTTTTTCAGGGTTATTATCATAGTACTCGCTTGCTCCTTTGCCAAACTCAAAAACAATAACCGGATTTGACGAAAGAATTAAGTTTTTTCCACCGGCAATAACACCATATTCGGCACCTTCAACATCAATTTTAATCAAATCAATTTTATAATCATTCCCAATTAAATTATCCAATTTATTTAGCGGCACAATTAGTGATTCGATTTCAGGTTTAGAAACATCATATTTTCTTAATTTAATACCACTATAAGCCGGTGCGTTTTTTACATAATTAAAATCAGTTGAGCCTTCGTTATTCGCTAAGGCAACATTAAAAAATGTTACTGCATTAAATTTTTTATTTCTCTTTAAATTATTATAAAAAACAGGAATTGGTTCAAATGCAAAATGTTTTCCAATTGGAGAAGAAGCAATAATTTGTTCTAAAACTTCACCTTTATGACATCCTACATCAATTGTTGATGAATTTTCCTTCAAAACTTTTGCGAAAATTTTTTTTGTTAACCGATCATATTTTAAATTTTTTGTTGCATCGATATGCAAAGCAATTAAGCACTTTCTTAATATATTTTTAATAAGGTTAGTCATTTTTAAACGATGCAAACTTATTGAAATATTGAATGAAAATAGTCATTAAGAATTAAACGATAAAACCACTAACGGTTAAAGTTTAAACTACACGCAAATAGCATTGTGCTTTCTGTTGATTATCAGCACTTTTTAAATCTGTACTTTTACTTTTTCAAATGCAACTATCCTTTCTTATGCGCGTCTTTTTCGTAGTTGAAATAAAAAGGTTTAATGCACTAAATTAATTCAACTAATTTTAAATTTCGGACGGATTAAAATAATACAACTATCAAATATGTCACAAGTACTTTTAAACTCTAAATCGGCTCTTGTTTCGATTTTTACAATTGCTTTATCAAATTTTACATTTAATACGAATGCACAAATTGTTGGAACTGATGCTTACGTTCCTGCTATTTCTGTTGGAATTGGCATAAATGGTGATGGCGGTTTTGAAGGTGCCGACACGGTGGCTAATCCAAATCCCATTGGCACCTATCCACGAAGTAACACCCAGTATATGGGATTTGTTGCCGACCCCTCCTTATCAGGTTGGGCAACCGGAATGTACGACGGAGATTTTTTCACTCCCGGAACACCTGAAAATGGATGGGGATTTGAATTATTGGATGGAGCAACAGATTTGATAAGAGGCAATAATCGTTCGGGACCATTATTGGAAATTCCCGGTTCAATTACGAATTGGCAATATGTTGGCGGTTGTTATGTGGTAACATGGGATGGTGATTACGTTGCGGCTCCTTATAATTTTCATTGGAAAATTGTTTATTCAATGAATGAAAATGATTTGTATTATAACACTTCAGTTACAATTACCAATAATGGTACAACAACATTACCGGACATGTATTACTACAGAAATCTTGATCCCGATAATAACATTACACTTTCAGGATCTTATACCACTCAAAATACAATTGTTTCGCAGCCTAGCGTAAGTTGTAGTAAAGCTTTGGTAAGCGCTACTCAATCGACTCCTGACAACTCATATTTAGGTTTGGCCGCTGTTGGTGATGATTTTCGTGTGTCAAAAGGTGGATTTTCAAATAGAGATGCAACTGATATTTGGAATGGTACCGGGGGGTTAACCGGAGTTGTTGGATCAACAACTTTTTCAGATGAAGCCATTTCACTTGCGTATAGAATGCAAAATATTTTACCGGGTGAAAGTCGTAATTTAAAATTTGTGGTAATTCTTGACGCATCACAAGCCGATAATGCAATTAATAATTTATTCTATTTTACTTTTGCGGGATCAATATCGGGTCCACCACCGCTTTGTTCCCCTCAAGTCGATTCAGCAATTGCTTGTTCAGGTTTACCACTTCAAATAGAATTACTAGGTTCGGCAATTAATGATTTTAATTGGACATGGTCACCTTCTTCAGGGTTAGATACTGCTGCCGGACCGGTCGTACAAGCTTTTCCTGATTCAATTACTACCTATACAATAACCGGTGTTCCTGTAAACCCATGTTTCACTTTTAATATAACGCAACAAATTGTGGTTGGAGTATTAGATGGTCCTGAACTTTACGTAACTCAACCAGGAATTCAATGTACACCTTTTGATGTAAATAATCTTGTTTATATCGACTCAAATGGTGTTGTTGGAACGGTTGTAAATTTTTATACAAATCCGCCAATTAATGCTTCTGATACTACAAATCTTTTTACCGGAGGTTTTATAAATCCGGGTGACTCGGTGTATATCGTCATTGCCGATCCTGTTTTGGGCTGTATCGACTATGAATACATAGATATCAATTGGAGTCCGGGATTTAATTTTACTGTGAACGCAGTTTTACCGAATTGTACAGCAAGTGATGGAAGTTTAGGGGTTAGTGGTCTTTCAGGAGCAGGAACTTCGTACACTTTTTCTTGGTCTCCCGGAAGCGATACGCTTGCATTACATGATAGTATTCCTGCAGGAACCTATACTGTAACCATTACCGATAATTTAGGCTGCGTACAAGATTCAATAATTAATTTACCAAATCAATCTACATTAGGATCAAATATTACGCTAAACAGTTACGCCGAATGCGGTTTACCTACAGGTTCATTTGATGTAACTGGTGTAAGCGGAACACCAAGTTATACTTATAATATTGGTGGCGGACCTACTTCATCAGGAACATTTACAAATTTAACAGATGGATTATATGTAATAACAATTACTGATGCTTCAGGTTGCATTTATTTCGACTCAATAATGGTTCCTGATACTTCAACAATTGCAATTAGCCTTGATAGTACAACTGACGTATTTTGCGGAACAAATAATGGAACAATTGCGGTTATCGGTTCAGGCGGTGCTACACCCTATACTTTTTCATTAGGAGGAACAACTCAAACCGGTACTCTTTTTGATTCCTTATCGAGTGGTTCCTATTCAATTATTGTAACCGATCTTGGAGGATGTAAAGACACGTTAGTAACAACCATTATAGATAATTTATCAATGATAGCAAGTTTGGTAGATACTACCAGTGCAGTTTGTGGAAACACCGCAGGTGCTGCGCAAGTCACTGCAACTAATGGAGGGTTTACCTATACTTATACACTAGGTGCGTCATCAAATTCTACCGGAACATTTGCAGGGTTAAGTCCGGGTTCTTATACTGTTACTGTGGTATCAGGTACTTGTTCCCAAAATGTTTCATTCACAATTGCAAGTATTCAAAATTTGGTTGGAGTTTTAGTTGATACCAATGAAGCGGTTTGTGCCAATCCAAATGGAAGTGTACAGGTTCAAGCGTCTAACGGTTTGGGCACTTATACTTATTCTTTACCGGGATTTGGTTCTAATGCCACCGGCTCATTTACCGGCTTACCTTCCGGAACTTATAGCGGCGCAAGTGCAATGACTATCACATCGGGAACATGCTCGGTAACCGTACCTTTTGTTGTAGGAAGTGATCCAAGTAATTTATTGGTTGATTCTATATCTTCCATAGATGAAAATTGTGGTGTTTTGAACGGGCAAATTGTTGTTCAAGCTACAGGTGGTACGTCACCATATACCTATTCAACCGGAGCAACGGTACAAATTGGTAATGGTACATTCAACGGATTAAATGACGGCACATATAATTTCACAGTAGTTGACGTTAATGGATGTACACAAAACATTAGTATTTCTATTGGAGAAATTCCAATTATTGTCAATTTAGGTCCTGATAGAATTTTTTGTAATTCGAATACACTAAGCCCGGGTGCATTTGGAAATTATGTTTGGAGTACCGGTGAAACCACTTCTGCAATTACCATTACAACAAGTGGTCAATACTATGTCACGGTATCAACAACACCTGCCTGTATTGATAGCGATACATTAAATGCTACGGTTGTTCCTAGTGTAGGAATAAGTGTTCCTAACGTGTTTACCCCTAACGGTGATGGTAAGAACGATGTATTTGAAATAACCGGTTTTGAAATTAACACATACCGTATTTCAATTTTTGATCGCTGGGGAATAAATGTTTTTTCATCTAATAATTTTAACGATTATTGGAACGGTAAATTCAAAAATGAAAATGTAGCTGAAGGAGTTTACCTTTATGTTATCGAATACATTGACCCGTGTCAAACGCCGCAAGAACAAACTCTGCACGGTGCAGTACAAGTATTTCGCTAATCAAAAATAATTTTTTAGAAAGAGGTTTTCTTTGCAGAAAACCTCTTTTTTTTGCTCTAAATTTTGAACAAATAATAATGATTAAACATCTAATTATCAATTCATAAAACGGTGAATAACTTGAGTAAAAAAACCCTGTTTAAAATCTTATATTTGCGGTCATAATCAGTTAAAAAATTAAACATGAATCCAATTGGAAATTTACCACTTAATAACGATTTAAATTATATAAGCTTACAAAATTGCAACGATGTTTATTGGAATTACAGCCCAAGTCAATTGGTTGAAGACACTATAAAACACAAACAAGGTACAATTGCCAATTCGGGTGCAATTGCAATTGACACCGGTGAATTTACAGGGCGTTCTCCTAAGGATAAATTTACCGTATGTGATAATCTAACTGAAAATACTGTTTGGTGGGGAGATATAAATATTAAGTTTTCGCCTGAAAAATTTGAAGCGCTTCACAAACGAATGGCAAATTATTTGAATGGAAAAAATATTTATGCTCGCGATGTTTATGCTTGTGCAAATCCTGAATATCGAATGAATATTCGTGTAATTACTGAATATTCGTGGTCAAATTTATTTGCGTATAATATGTTTTTACGACCAACCGATCAAGAATTAAAAAATTTTACTCCCGAGTGGAATATAATTTGTGCACCGGGTTTCAAAGCCGATCCAAATATCGACGGCACACGACAACATAATTTCGCTGTGATAAGTTTTACAAAAAAAATGATTTTAATTGGCGGTACAGGTTATACAGGCGAAATCAAAAAAGGAATTTTTTCGGTACTGAATTTTATACTTCCTCACGAAAAAAACACGCTTAGTATGCATTGTTCGGCAAACATTGGAAAAAACGGAGATACCGCTGTATTTTTTGGTTTATCGGGAACCGGTAAAACAACGCTTTCTGCCGATCCGAATAGAGGATTAATTGGTGATGATGAACACGGATGGGCCGACGGAAGTGTATTTAATTTTGAAGGGGGCTGCTACGCAAAAACAATCGATTTAACTGAAGAAAAAGAACCTCAAATTTGGAAAGCAATAAAGTCTGGCTCTTTATTGGAAAATGTGAGCTTCGAAGAAAATTCAGGGAAAGTAGATTTCGCGAATGGTAAAAAAACTGAAAATACACGAGTAAGTTACCCGATTCACTATATCGACAACGCAGTTTCACCAAGTATGGGCGGAGAACCAAAAAATATTTTCTTTTTAACTTGCGATGCGTTTGGAGTGTTACCTCCTATTTCAAAACTTTCAATTCCTCAGGCGATGTATCATTTTATTTCGGGTTATACTGCTAAAGTTGCAGGTACTGAAATGGGAATTACAGAACCACAAACTACATTTAGCGCTTGTTTTGGAAGAGCATTTTTACCATTGCATCCTGCTAAATATGCCGAATTATTAGGTAAAAAATTAAAATCGGGAAATGTAAATGTTTGGTTGGTGAATACCGGATGGACAGGAGGCTCATACGGCGTAGGAGAAAGAATTAAATTAAAATTTACACGAGCCTTAATTACTGCGGCACTTGATGGAAGTCTTGCAAATGAAAAATTTGAAACACTTTCTGTTTTTAATTTACAAATGCCTATTCATTGCCCAAATGTTCCTCAAGAAATTTTAAATCCGAAAAATACATGGACTGATAAAAATTCTTTTCATGAAACATTAAATAAACTGGCAACACAATTTGTAAAGAATTTTGAGCAATATGCCAACGGCACTTCGTCTGAAATTTTGTTGGCGGCACCAAAAATAGAAGTGAATGCTTAAATAAATTTTCTTCTTGAAGTAGAAGGAAATTTTGTTTTTATGGGTCGACAATTATTTTTTTATCTTTATCAAAGAACCTGTTAGCCCCTATTAATCAATGTCTATACAACCAAATGACGAAATTGCATTTTTAAATCAACGCATTTTAGAATTGGAACTAGAAAATGCACTATTAAAAAGAGGTTTACGTAATTTTAGTGGAAAAGGGAAAACGGTAACTGTACCTAAAGAAATTCAACCCTTATTTGATACAGCAGAGGAAAACGTTAGAAAATATTTTACAGGGATTGAAATTAATCCGAATGAAGCAACAATTAAAGTAAATGATGAGCGATATGTCTTGGTTCGCGCATCGGCCCTTTCCTTTGAATTTTTTAATAAAATAATAGATTTATATTCCGATCGCGGAGAAAAGGAAGCTGTTGCTATTGGTAAAAACATATTATTTGATTTAGCACACGTAATAGGAATTGAAGATGCGCGCAATTTTCACATTAAAATGAATTTGAAAGATCCTATTGCAAAATTATCAGCAGGCCCTGTTCACTTTGCTTATACCGGATGGGCTTACGTTGAAATTTTACCGGATAGTCATCCAACACCCGACGATAATTTTTTCTTGAAGTATTATCATCCCTTCTCATTTGAAGCAGCATCATGGTTAAAAAGCGATAAAATAACCGATTTTCCGGTTTGTACAATGAATGCAGGATATTCATCAGGGTGGTGCGAAGAAAGTTTTGGCATACCATTAACTACTGTTGAAATAACCTGTCGTGCTAAAGGCGATACGCATTGCACTTTTATAATGGCGCCTCCAAATCGTATTCAAGATTACTTACCTGTGGCAAATGAAAAAACAAACGATAAGATCGTTTATGATATTCCTTTATTTTTTGAAAGAAAAAAAGCAGAAGAAAAAATAAAAGCCTCGTTGTACGAAAAAGAAATTCTCTTAAAGGAAATTCATCATCGCGTAAAAAACAATTTACAAATTATTTCAAGTTTATTAAAACTTCAATCTTCAACAGCAAATGATCCGGTGCTAAATAATTTATTGTTATCAAGCCAACAACGTATAAAAACTATGGCTATAGTTCATGAAAAGCTTTATGAATCGGACTTGCAACACGTAAATGTTTCAGGTTATTTACATTCTATTGCTCAATTAGCCCACAGTACATTTGCCGATCCTTCTAAAAAAATTAGTTTCGATTTTAATTTTTCAAATGAACTTTTATCCTTTAAAATTGATAAAGCAATACCCTGTGGATTAATAGCAAATGAATTAATTACAAATGCGTTTAAATATGCGTTTAAAGGGCGTAATGAAGGCACCATTCACTTAAAAGTTAATAAACACAATAATAATCTTTGCATTATAGTAGGCGATAATGGCATTGGATTGCCCGAAGCCGTAAATCCTGATACGGCCGAGTCACTAGGTTTTCAATTAATTGAAATTCTAGCGCAACAAATCGAAGCAAAATTAACGATTACACGAATAAACGGCACACAATTTGAAATTCATATTCCTATAGATGAAAATTAATTACATTTTCAGAAAATTTTTCATACAAACAAACGAAATGAAAATTTATTAATGGATTTTCGGATTTGGTAAATTTATTTTTCAGGATTCCACCGGTAATGACCGGTAATTTGCACTTCAAATAAAAAATCTTCTTTTTTATTTCCACAACATATATTGTGTACAATATAATTGCGTTTTGTTCCCGGAACCCGGTCACTCACTACAATTCCAACATGACCTGCGGCTACTTTCCAAAAAACAATATCACCCGGTAAATAATCGTCAGGGTTATTGGTGATTGTAAGTTTTGCACCTTGTCGAGTAAAAAAAGTTTCTAAATTGGGTGTTCGTCGATGATCAATATTGGAATCAATTTTATCAGACTTTCGTCGTTTATTATAAACCGAAAAATTATTTTTCATGTCTTCATGAACTAATTTTTGAAGATCATATCCTAACTTTCGATACGCTCGAATAACAACATCGGTACACACTCCTATCGAATCTGGCACGTCGCCGTTCGGATAAGGTATTACAAAATAATTTCCATTGTATTTCACCTCGTGTTTAGTTTGGTCCATTGCTTCAATTGCTAATCGATAACCAAAAGAATTATCTTTTGTAGGCGTTATGACCCAAAAACAAATTATTATCGCAATAAATCGCAACACGATTATTTATACAAGGATGCGAAAAAAAGGTTCAAAAAAAAATAGAATTTTCAAGAATGTTCCGTGTGTTTTACCAAACTAAAATCAAACATGTGTTTGTCAAAAAGATGACTTGGATGAATATTTTTTAATGCCGTCATCATAATTTCCTTTCTATCCGAATATTTTTTTTCCCATTCGGCCAACATATTTTTCATTGCTGCACGCTGTAAACCTTCTTGTGATCCACAAAGATTACAAGGAATAATCGGGAAATTTTTGTGTGCGGCAAAAGAAGCAATTTCACTCTCTTTACAATAAGCTAAAGGTCTAATAACAATGTGTCGTTCATCATCGGTTTTATATTTTGCCGGCATGGCTTCTAATTTTCCGGCAAAAAATAAATTCAATAAAAAAGTTTCGAGAATATCATCCTGATGATGTCCCAAAGCGATTTTTGTTGCATGTAATTCATCGGCAACATCGTATAAAATCCCTCGTCGCAATCTTGAGCATAAGCTACACATCGTTTTTCCCTCGGGTACTTTTTCTTTTACAATTGAATAAGTATCGCGCTCTACAATTTTATAGTCAACACCTAATTCGTTTAAATATTTTGGTAAGGTTTGTTCAGGAAATCCGGGTTGTTTTTGATCTAAATTAACAGCTATAATCGAAAAATTATTTTTTTTCACCAATCGTGCATGAAGCAAAATATCGAGTAATGTATAACTATCTTTTCCGCCGCTTAAACATACCATTACTTTATCACCTTCTTCAATTAAGTTGAAATCTTCGTTAGCTTGCCAAAAAGCTTTTCTTAAACGAATGGTAAGTTTTTCAAACTCGCTGGGAGCGCTCATGAAGTAGAATAATAAAAGAATTATTTTGCCAAGTAAATATCGAAATTTGTCAAATCAATTTCAAAAATATCTCGTCCTCCGGCTCCTTCTTTTCTTATACTTGAAAAATATGCTTTTTTGCCATCGGGCGAAATTTTAAAATGTGTTTCATCATCAACGGAGTTAATCGGGTAACCTAAATTTACCGGTGTTGACCAATTGCCTTCAACAAATTTACTGATAAAAATATCGTATCCTCCCATTGACCCATGACCTTCTGAAGAGAAGAACATATATTTTCCATCGCCTGTAATAAACGGTGTTGTTTCGTTGTATTTTGTATTTAAAGAAGCTACGTTAATGGGTTCGCCCGAAGGAGATGTGTTGTTCATTGTTACTTTCCATAAATCTGAACCGCCCTTTCCGTTTGGGCGTTCACTTATAAATAACATTTGATCCATTGCATCTGGTAAAGTTGGACAAGCATCAAAAAAACTGGTATTGACAACTTTTAATAATTTACCCATACTCCACTTTCCTGAACGGGATAATCGAGAAACTGCAATGTCACTGCTTTTTGTAAATCCTTCAATATTGTAAGTCAAAAACATGATTTCTCCATCTTTTGATATATAGTTTAAATTATCAAATTCTTCAGTGTTTACTTTATCATCTAAGGCTTCTGCTTTTTGCCATCCATTCGTTTCATCCCATTTACTGGAATAAATATCTTCATAATATCTAAAATCTTCAGCAACATTTGAACCGGTTGAACTTGGACGACGAGAAACAAAATATAAATTTTTACCGTCGGGACTAACTAATGGGGCGTAATCGTCCTGATGGGAATTAATGTTTTCGGTCATATTGGTAACGGTTAAAGCAATTGGTTTTTGCATTAATGCCTCGGCAGTATTTAATTGCTGCTCCATCAAATCAATTTCAAGGTCAACAATTTCTTTTTCCGATAGTTTTGCTTTATAACGTATCATGAACTCACGCGATAAATTTATATCCCCTAGTCGATGATAAAAATTAGCCATTAACAAATCTGCTTCTTTATTAACTTTTGGATCAATCGCAATTGCTTTTTGCAAAGATTCCATACCTGATTTATATTCAAAAATCTTAAAGTAAGCTTCAGCCATTCGATAATGCGCAGTAGCATTGTCTTTATCTTCTGTTAAAATTTCACGACAAAGTTGAAGAGATCCTCTAAAGTCACCCGCAATATATTTATCGCGAACATCAACCAGTTTTTTAGCAATTAGAGTTTTATCTAAAATATTTAGACTTGAGTCTGGCTCAGGACAAAAAGCCTTGGCTTGAACGGCAGGAACTAATCCGGCAAATACTAAAGCTAATCCAACAATTTTTTTCATCATCTTTCAAATTTAAGTGCCTTATTGTTTAAGTGCAAATTTATTTTTTTTGAGGTCAACAATATCATTCATACCAATTGTAGTTGCAATAATTGCGAGTACCGGAGCAAAAGTTACGCCAATTTCATACGGAATAAGAAACATAAGTGAAAAAACTGACCCAATGCCTATTGCAAAGCCGGCATGTTTTCGAACAAAGGCAACACTTTGATCAATATTTAATCTACGCCTCTCATTAATATAATCTATCATTCCAAAACCGTAAAAATAAAATCCAATTGCCAATAAAACACCGGGCGTATAAGACCTTAAACCAATGAATATCAAAGCCATAATAATCCACGCTAACGATAATCCATATTGAATTACCAGATTACCAAAAATTATTCGAATTGCTCGGCGCATATCATTCCAATATCGGCTCCAATCAAATTGATATTTATTACCGGTTAGTATTTCTTCAGTTTTTAGGCTTAAACCGGCAATCATGGGTGATAAAAAAATTAACACAATATATTTACGAAGTTCAATTGAAATGAACACCAATGTTTGAATCAGCAGCATTAAGAAAAGGTCGGTAATTAAATCTCTGATAGTACTTGGATTTCCTAAATTGAAATGATTTAAGTTATCAAGCAATAAATGCCCACTAAAATATAACAATAAAGAAATGACCAATGGCGCAATAAAATAATACCATAATTTATTGGCTACAACAAATTTTACAGCTCTTACGTACGCAATTAACGCCAATGAAAAATGTTTAAATAACCGCATATACGAAGATAATGGATTGTAGGAAGAGAGTAGTGAAAAAATGAATTCTTATTTTAAATTACACTAAATACATTAAGAAACAATATAGTTTTTCTTGATTTTGATGTTTTGATTACCTTTACCGAATGTTATTCAGTTCAATTTTTGCCATTTCTCCGGTTGATGGTCGCTACCGACAACATGTTAAAGAATTGGCGCACTATTTTTCAGAAGGGGCCTTGCATAAATATCGTGTATTAGTTGAAATTGAGTATTTCATAAAACTTTGTGAAGAGGTTGTAAATGAAAAATTTTCGCTAAGTGAAAATCAAAAAAAACAACTTCGAAACATTTATGAAGAATTTAATGAAGATGATGCTTTGAAAATAAAAGATACAGAAAAGGTAACCAATCATGATGTAAAAGCAGTTGAATATTTTATAAAAGAAAAATTGCGTTTAGCAGGTTTGGACGCTTATACCGAGTGGGTACATTTTGGGTTAACATCTCAAGACATTAATAACACCGCTATTCCGCTTTCATTAAAAGATGGAATGAATGATTCTATTTTACCTCAGGTTAATTATTTGTGTGATTTAATTGCTCAAAAATCGCGCGAGTATAGGGATATAACGATATTGGCACATACGCACGGGCAACCCGCTTCTCCTACTAATTTAGGTAAAGAGTTTTATGTATTCTTTGAACGATTAAACAATCAACTTAATTTACTTAAACAAATTCCTTACGGTGCTAAATTTGGAGGTGCTACGGGAAATTTTAATGCGCATAAAGCTGCTTTTCCCAATATTGCTTGGATTGATTTTGGAAATGAATTTGTAAATAAAACACTAGGTTTACAGCGTCAGCAGTTCACTACGCAAATTGAGCATTATGATAATTTAGCAGCAATGTGTGATGCTTTTAAACGCATTAATACAATTCTTATTGATTTATGTCGCGACGTTTGGATGTATGTAATGATGGAATATTTTAAACAAAAAATAAATCCTAAAGAAACCGGTTCTTCGGCAATGCCGCATAAAGTTAATCCAATTGATTTTGAAAATGCTGAAGGAAATTTAGGTGTTGCAAATGCATTGTTTGAACATTTCGCTGCTAAACTACCGGTTTCACGACTTCAACGCGATTTAACCGATTCTACGGTACTAAGAAATTTAGGTGTGCCGTTTGCTCATACTTTAATTGCCTTAAAATCGATTTTTAAAGGATTGGATAAATTAATGGTAAATAACGATCGTATTAAAGAAGATTTAGAATTTAATTGGCCTGTTGTTGCCGAAGGCATACAAACCATTCTTCGCAGTATAGGTTATCCCGAGCCGTATGAAGCATTAAAAAAACTAACACGTCAAAATCAAAAAATTGATGCCGTAATATTAGCAGGCTTTATTGATGAATTGGAAGTTACAGAAGACGTAAAAAAACAACTGCATAATCTTACGCCACATAATTATTCAGGAATGCACCCCGATTTTTAAGTTGATTTTATTACTAAATCAAATTTATTTTTCATGAACTATTTTCATTCTATTTATGAATAATGAAAAGGAAACGCAAAACGGCCAAAAAGCAATTTAGCTGAATAATGAAAAACCTTTCAACAATATTTTTCATATTAATTATTTGCGGCTGTGGTAACATTGAATCAAAAGTTTCCCAAAATTTAAACCAAAAATTCAACATTGATTCATTAATAAATTGTTTTAAAAATATAAATGTGGGTGATGTGGGCTATCATCCATCCTACTCTTCTAAAGAAAAATTTTATCCTATTGATAGCGGAAAATATATTCAACCGATGGTTTGGGGCGAAAAAGGCGCTATATATGAAGCACCCGAAAGCTTTATGCCTTTATTTTATGTAATCGCAAACGGGTGGAAATCTTTACCCTTTTTATTTAAACATTTAAACGATACTACGCCTACTGCTTACGAAATTAAGCATCGCTTAGCGATAGGTGGAATTTTTTATTACAATTTATATGATTTTAACGGATTAACACAAACTGACACAAGCTTAAGAAATACTGTAAATGACAAAAGTATAAAAACTCTTTTTAACGCAATAATTAGTAATCCTGATGAACAACGTCACAAAAAATACATTGTACGTGTAGCCGACATTTGTTTTGTTGCAATTGGGCAAATTATGAATCGAAACTTCAGTTGCGTAAGGTATCAACCATCGGCAATTATTGTGATCAACTCACCTTTAATAAAACCCGAATTAAAATCAATTTTATTGCACGAAATGCGTAACATGACACAGGTAAAACACATTGAGTGGTTGTTGAATGATTTTAAAAATCCCGATTATCCTTGGAGACAAGTTGAGGCCTTTAAACGACTTAAATATTATTATCCGAATGAGATTGAGAAATTAATTAACAGCGAGTTCAAATATATTGCCGATTCTTTAAACAAAGAAATTAAAATCATAAAATTTTAAAAAGAAGTGTAGATTCGGTTGGATATTTTTCAAGTAATTTTTTATACAATTCCTCAGCAGCTTCAAAATTTTCTTCACTTAAAAAAACTTCAGCTTCTTCAAAAATAGCAGCATCATTTTTATTAACCGGGAATTCACTTTTGGTTTGCGAACTCCCTTTGAAAAAAATAAACCAAACAAATATTACTGTTGCAACAATTTTGATCCTAAATGAAAATTACCTTTAATTAATTGAATTAAAAAATCTGAGCTTAGTTTTTATTAACGAATTGTCGGTTAACAAACTTTTTACGTTACTCTAATTTTTTGCCCCACACGTATAACGGAATTCCTACTTATGCCGTTTAATCGGCAAAGTTTATCAATTGAAGTGCCATACTTTTTAGCAATAGCGCTTAAAGTATCTCCGCTTCTAACTTTATAATATTTAGCTTTTCCCTTGTTAATTTCAACTACAGCGTTATGATTTTCTTCATGGTCGTCTTTTTTACCCTGCATTCTATCTTCAAATTCATCCTCAATTTTATCCTGCATTTCAGGATTATTTTTGTATTTTTCTAATAAAATATTTTTATTTGAAACGGCGCGATAATTAAACATTGAAGGGCAAATGAATAAATTTTCATCGCGCAATGTTTTATTTTCAAAATCAAAAATTTCGCGAGGATCTAATGCGTTATCATAAAATCGAACTTCAAAATGCAAATGTGGGCCGTATGATCTTCCGGTATTTCCTCCCAGCCCTATAACTTGCCCAGCACTTACGCGCTGGTAAGGACGTACTTTTATTTTTGACAAATGAGCATAGTATGTTTCCAGTCCGTTGTAGTGACGTATAATAATGCAATTTCCGAAACCACCCTTATTGTATTGAGCATAACGAACTACTCCATCAAAAGCAGCTTTTACAGGATCTCCAATATCCAAATCAATATCTAATCCATGATGAAATCTTGCTCCTCGGTATTTAAAAGATGAAAGTACTGCTCCGTCATAAGGAATGCACCAATGATTGTGAGAGGTGTCAATGCTACACAACCAAATGGTATCTTTTAATCGATTAATATCATTATCGTAAGTAAAAGGCATTTCTGTATTCCACAATAATTTAAATTGTAGTGCTGTATCTCGCGATACTTGATCATGCAAATATTTATTCAATACTCCGTCAAAATTTTCATCTTTTAAATATTGCCATGACTGATCGGTATATAAAACAATATAAGTATCTTGATAGGGAATTGTATCAATCGGAATTTTAGTGCTTTCAGTAGGTTGAGAATAGGCAGAATATGTTAAAAGCCAAATAAATACATTTGACGCGATCAGAAATAAAATTCTGTCTTTCAGATATTTAAATAAATAAATCAACAGCAGCTACCTCCAACGGCCTTAAAGATAGAATTTTTAGGTCATAACGAACTCGTTTGCCTGTTAAAATTTGTTGGTTGTTTAAAACTTATTTTTTAAATATAACGTGTATTGAACTAACGCAGTTATTAATAAATGAAATTTATTTTTTAGGCGATAATGGTTAGTGAATAGAAAATAGTATAAGTGTCAATTCATATTCTGCAAGAATTAAAATTTCGATTACTTATTTTAAATAATGATGGTTTTTTTAAAATATTTACTTTTTTAATCAACGAAAATTAACACAATAAAAGAAAGTATATGGTTTTAGAAAAAAAATTTATTGCAATTAATTTACGAAAACCGTTTCTCATTAATCGAAAGTATAATCAATTTTTCCAATGTAGTGTCGAAAGCATAGTATCCAAATCGGTTCTTATATAATCGAGTACCGGCTTAATTGAATCGAAATTTGGGCGTGCATAAAAATACAACGAACCTCTTAAAAAATGTTTCGTACTGTCGGTAATATAAAATTGTAACGGTGTAGCTGCATTGCCTTTAAACTCGTAAATAAGTCCGTGCACCTTATTTAATTTTTCAGATACTAAAACAGATTCTATATCATCAGCTTTACCGGTATGATTGTAAGCAAGTGCATGACAATCGTCAATCATTATAGCCAAATTGGTATCATTAATTGAAAAATAAGACAGATAAAAAGTTGCTTTAAGTTTCTTATACTCTAAAATAGTATAACTCTTTTCTTTAGCATCGGGGCTTTTAAAATAAAAGTCGGCATTTTTGTTTTGAAGAAAAGTAAAATCGGTTCCGTTTAAATAAGATGTGTCATAATTTGCCAACGGAAGATTAATACGAAAATAACCTCTCGGTCTTGGAACACTCGCTGACTCGTCGCCGCAGCCATAAAAAAAAATTAAAATCGGGAAAAAAAATAGTATGGATTTGAAATTTATTGAGAGTTGATTAGGCGTATCGTGAATGGTTACTTTAACTTGCTTAATTCTTTTTTTATCTAACGCTTCCACAGTAAAAGTATATTTTGAAAAATTTATTTTTTCATTTTTAGCTAAAAATCGTCCGGTTAATTCCAATAAAAATCCTGCAATTGTATCAGCTTCGCCTTTGCATTTCTCAAAAATTTCTCCTTCGGTTTTTAAAATTCTATATACATCAATCAATAATGTTTTACCTTCAAATACATAATTATTGTCATCAATTTTTGTGTATGAGATTTGATCATCATCAAATTCATCTGTAATTTCGCCAACAATCTCTTCAAGAACATCTTCGAGTGTTACAATACCCAATGTACCACCATATTCGTCAACTACAATAGCAATGTGCGTACGTTCATGACGAAAATCAGAAAGCAAATCATCAATTTTTTTGTTTTGGGGGACAAAAAAGGGATCGCGAATTAACACTTTCCAATCGTATTCATCTTTATCAATAAAAGGCAATAAATCTTTTGCAACTAAAACACCTTTTATTTTATCCATATTTCCGTCAAAAACAGGAAAACGTGAATATCCTGAATTCACGATAGCGTGTACCACATTTTGAAAAGTTGAAGAATAGTCTATTCCACTTACGTCCATTCGAGGGTGCATAATTTGCGATACCGATGTATTACCGAATTTCACAATTCCTTCAAGAATTTTTTTCTCTTCAGATGACGTTTGTCCGTGATACGTTAGTTCCAATGCGTGACCCAATTCATGAACGGTAATGGAAGTGTTTTTTCTTTTAATTCGTTTATCGATTATTGACGTAGTGGAGAGCATTAACCAAATAAAAGGTTTTAAAATAGTTTCAATTATTGTAATTGGAAAAGTCATGAATAAAGCTACTTTGAGCGGATTTTGATTCGCATAAACTTTAGGAACAACTTCACAAACAATAAGCAATAAAAAAGTTACGGCAATTGCGTCAATAAATAATCGAAGCAAGTGCTCTTTCTCATTAAAAGAAAACAAACTTTCATCTATTAATTCGGCAAACAAAATTACAATAGCAATATTTAACAAATTATACCCTAATAACAATCCGGCAAGTAATTTTTTTGGTGTTTCAAGGATGTGCAATAGTCGTTTATGGTTACCGGTTTCCTGGTCTCTCAAAAATTTAAGTTCACTTGGCGACAATGAAAAACAAGCGATTTCAGCCGCTGAAATCAATCCGGATAATACAAGTAATAAAAGAATTATTAAAGTGTGATAGATAACCGTATGATCAAATTCGCGTACTGCAAATAAGAGTATAGAATGAAAATTTGTTTCCAATTAATTTTTCAAATTAAAATGGAAGATCGTCGGTTGGTGCATCGTGGGTAAAATCACCGGTGGTATCGGACGAAGATTGATCATTGTTCGGCGTTGAGGATTTTGATCCCATCATTATAAAATTATCGGCAATTACTTCAGTAATGTAACGCGTGTTTCCTTCTTTATCTTTATATTGCCTGGTTTTAATTTTTCCTTCAAGATAAATTTGCTGACCCTTTCTTAAATATTTTTCAGCCACATCGGCTAAACCGCGCCAAATTACAATATTGTGCCAGTCGGTTTCAGTTCGTTTTTCGCCTGTGTTTTTATCTTTAAAAACTTCACTTGTTGCTAATGGAAAACTAACTTTTTTTGTTCCGTTTTCAAGAACACGCACTTCGGGATCTTTACCCAGATTTCCGACAAAAATGACTTTATTTACGCTGCCTGCCATATTAATTAATTTAGTTCCACTAAGATACTTAAAATAATACTTGATATGAGAATCACTTATTACTTAATTGAAGAAATGCTTCTGACATAAAAAATTTTTCAGTTAGCCTTGATACAGGATAATTCTTCACTTGTTGAAAATCAACCAGGACATAGTCTTTTACTTTATTTAGTTTTTTCAGTTTTACTAGGTAAAAGTTCGCATTAATTTTTCGGTGCGATAATAAATGCTCTGTCTTAAAAATTTGTACTTCTTTAAAAGTATTTTTTTGAACAAATTTTTTTAAACCGGTATTTCTATTTTCAAACAACACCAATTCATATAAGCCATTCCACAAGTTACCGGCGGTTCTTTTTCTCATAAAACACTTTTTACCATCCGTTATCAGATAATAGTCGAAACAAATTTTTTTTACAATTGTTTGTTTTGACTTTACCGGTAAAACATTTTGTAACGATTTTTGATTAGCAAAACATGAATATTGAAGAATGCACTGATTACAAAGCGGATTTTTTGGTTTACATACAAGCGATGCAAAATCCATTACCGCTTGATTAAAAATACCTGAATCGTAACCTGTAATTAACAGTTGGGCCAATTCCTTAAACTCTTTTTTGCCAGCGGTTGTGTCGAAAGCAGTTTTTACTCCAAAGAACCGTGATAGCAACCGGTAATAATTACCGTCAATTGCGGCCACAGGTTCGGCGCTGCAAATTGATGCGATAGCGGCGGCAGTATAAACCCCAATACCTTTCAATTTTATCAAATCATTATAACTCGTCGAAAATTTACCCTTTTTATTGAAAAAAATATATTTTGCTGTTGCATGCAAATTACGAGCGCGCGAATAATAACCTAAACCCTGCCATAATTTAAGCACCTCATGTTCGGAAGCTTTCGCCAAAGCCTCTATATTTGGATATTGTTTACTGAATTTCATATAGTAAGAAAGCCCTTGATCGACCCTCGTTTGTTGTAAAATAATTTCTGAAAGCCAAATTTTATAGGGGTTCTTACTTTTTCTCCATGGCAATTTTCGGGCATTTAGCCGATACCAAACCATTAATGGTCGACAAAAATTATCTGTTTGGTAATCAGTTTTCAAAAATCTGTCTAAAAATTTAAAATACGTTGAATAAAGCGGTTGCGTATATCCGATAAATACTATTTTTGTGACACAAAATTAACCAGCTTATTTAATATATTATGACAAAAGCAGAGATTGTAAACGAAATTTCAGAGAAAACAGGCGTTGAGAAAGTGGCAGTTCAAGTAACTGTTGAAGCCTTTATGAACGCAATTAAAGAAAACATGGAAAAAGGTAACAACATTTACCTACGTGGTTTCGGCAGTTTTGTAGTGCGTACACGTGCTGCTAAAATAGGGCGTAATATCTCAACAAATACTGAAGTGCATATTCCTGCACACAACATTCCGGCATTTAAACCTGCTAAGGAATTTGTTGAAAGCGTAAAAGCTAAGGTAAAAGTAGGCGCTTAATGAAACGGCTAATCCAATCTCCCATAATTGTATGGACAGGTGGATTTGTTTTGTTTTTCATAGTGTTTTCTCTTGCACGCAAAAATCCGGCTTTGAATAAATACTCTTCAAAGGGAGTATATGAAAGTAAAATGGATTTAGCCTTAAGGTATATGCAGCAAGGGCCTATGCCAATGGCAGGTATAAAGTTGTTGAAAAAACTCACAACAAAATATCCAAACCGTTACGAAGCACCAATGCAATTGGGCGAATTCTCGATGAATACCGGCCAATACAGTAAAGCAAGTGGTTGGTTTGAGAAAGCAGCGAATGCGGCAAAGGATAGGTTAAAAGTTTACGCCGGTATGAAATGGTCTGATGCCCTTTTCATGAACGGCAAAATAGATAGCGCTAAAATAGTTTTAACTCAAATCATAAATTTGAGTAAAGACTCAACCATTGTGCGAACTGCCAAAGAAAGAATTAAAGCATTAAATAAATAATTTAAAAAATTGAATTATGCCAAGCGGTAAAAAAAGAAAAAGAACCAAAATGTCGACTCACAAACGCAAAAAGCGTCTTCGTAAAAATCGACATAAGAAAAAATAATTTCCTCAAAACGTATTACATCCGTAAAAAGGCGATGCATGCTAATGTGTCGCCATTGATGTTTTTGCACTCATGAGTATTGATCTCATTATAAAAGAAGGTGAAGCCGGTGTTGAGCTTGCATTATTGCAGGAGCGAAAGCTTATTGAATTTCATAAAGAAAAGGACAATAATCGATTTAATGTTGGTGATATTTATTTAGGAAAAGTTAAGAAAATTGTACCGGGTCTTAATGCTGCGTTTGTTCATGTCGGTTTTGAAAAAGATGCCTTTTTACATTATTTAGATTTGGGCCCACAGTTTTCCAGTCTTTCTAAATTTTTAAAAAAAATTCAAGATGGTAAGCAGGAAAATTCTCGACTTGCAGGATTTACTAACGAAAAAGACATTGATAAACATGGTAAAATAAATCAGGTGCTTTCAAGTGGGCAAAATATTTTGATTCAAATTGCCAAAGAGCCTATTTCCTCAAAAGGCCCTCGATTAACTGCCGAAATAACCATTCCCGGACGATACATCGTATTGGTTCCCTTTTCCAATAAAATTTCAATATCGCAAAAAGTAAAAAGTAAAGAAGAACGCGATCGATTAAAGCAAATTATTTCATCCATTCGACCAATGAATTTTGGCGTAATTATTAGAACTGTTGCAGAAAATAAAAAAGTTGCCGAGCTTGAAGGTGACATGAAAGATTTACTTGCAAAATGGGATGCCTGTATTGCCAACATCAAAAATTCTCAACCACCAAAAAAAGTACTGGGTGAAATGGGAAAACAAAATACATTATTGCGCGACATGCTGAATGAAAATTTTAATAGCATATATGTTGATAGCGATAAAATGCATGGCGAATTAAAAACCTATATTACCAATATTGCTCCGGGTAAAGAAAAAATATTAAAACGATACCAGGGGGAAGGTGACATATTCGAAAATTTTAATATTTACCGTCAAATAAAAGCAGCATTTGGAAAACAAGTTTTTTTGGGCGGAGGCGGCTATTTAATTATTGAGCATACTGAAGCAATGCATGTAATTGATGTGAACAGCGGTAATCGAAAAAACAATGATAAAACCCAGGAACAAAATGCACTTGAAGTTAATATGGAAGCTGCCGGCGAAATTGCACGCATATTACGACTGCGAGATATGGGAGGAATTGTTGCCATTGATTTTATTGATATGCACGAGCGTGAAAACAATCACAAATTGTATGAGCATTTGAAAAATGAAATGCGACGCGATCGTGCAAAACACAGTATTTTACCACCCAGTAAGTTTGGTGTTATTGAAATTACTCGACAACGTGTAAAACCTGTAACAGATATTGATACCAGTGAAACCTGCCCTTGTTGTAAAGGTTCGGGCAATGTCGAAGCAACAGTTTTAATTGATGAAGAAATTGAAAACAACATTCGCTATTTATCGGAAAACGGCAAAGATAAAAATGTTACACTTACTTTACATCCGTTTGTTGCTGCTTATTTTACAAAGGGGCTATTTTCGAAAAGATATCATTGGAAAAAGAAATATAAAATAAAAGTTAAAGTTCAACCTTTAACTACAAATCATTTGTTGGAATATCATTTTTACAGTTCAAAAAACAACGAAGAAATTACTTTTTAAATTAGTTTATCCTTTTATGAAACGCAAACTTATTGTAGGCCTAATGCTCACATTTTATTTGAACGCCTATTCTCAGGAAAAAGACACTTCCTATTGGAAAAAAGGCGGAGTTTACGATTTTAAATTCACACAGGTTTCGCTTACCAATTGGGCAGGTGGTGGGCAAAATTCGGTTGCATTTAATACGCTTATTAATTTATTTGCAACTTATCAAAAAGAAAAATTAAGTTGGTCAACTACACTTGATTTGGCTTACGGTTTATTTAATCAAGCAAAGAGTCCTTATTGGGCAAAAAACGACGATCGCATTGATCTTAACTCTAAATTCGGCAGACTTGCCTGGCGAAAATTTGATTATACAGGATTTGCTCAATTCAGAACTCAATTTTCGCCCGGTTACAAAGACCCTTTGGTTTCCGATGCCAATAAAATTACAATATCTGATTTTTTTGCTCCTGCGTATGTGCAGTTCGGGTTAGGTTTAGACTATAAACCAAAAGAAAATTTCAATGTTTTAATTGCTCCTGTTTCGGGAAAAATCACTATTGTAAACAACCAAACTTTAGCCGATCAAGGCGCTTTTGGTGTTAGTGTTCAAAAAACGTCAACCGGTGTTTTTATTCCCGGTACCGGAAAAAAAATTCGTAATGAATTTGGTGGAACGATAAAAGTAATTTATAAAACGAAAATTACTGAAAACATTACCTTACAATCGAAACTCGATTTGTTTTCGAATTACATAAACAAACCGCAAAACATTGACATTAACTGGGATTTTTTAATATCAATGAAAATTAATAAATACATATCGGCAAGTATAAATACTTTATTAATTTACGATGATGACATAAACATTACTCAAAAACTTAAAGAAATTGATTCAACAACAGGGTTAAATAAAACAAAATCGGGACCAATTACACAATTCAAGGAAATTTTCGGAATAGGATTTAACTATAAATTTTAAAACAATGGGATTAGGAAAAGAGTTTAAAGAATTTGCAATGCGTGGTAACGTAATAGACCTTGCAGTAGGTGTTGTTATTGGCGGCGCGTTTGGTTTAATTGTAAAATCGTTAGTGGACGATATAATTATGCCTATAGTAGGCGTGTTAACAGGAGGGCACGATTTCAGCACTCTCTCTGTCACCGTTGGAACAGCGGTTGTAAAATATGGTATGTTTATTCAAGCCATCGTTAATTTTGTAATAATTGCATTTGCAATATTTTTAGCAATAAAAGCAATTAATAAAATGAAAAAGAAAGAAAATCAAAATCCTTCAACCCCTGTCGAACCCGGTAAGGAAGAAGTTTTGTTGACTGAAATAAGAGATATTTTGAAGAACAAGTAAAGTTCAATTTTTTAAAATTAAATCTTTAAAAAACAAAAGCCCCGATAAATATCGGGGCTTTTTGTTATGAAGTGGGCCCACTTGGGATCGAACCAAGCACCCCCTGATTATGAGTCAGATGCTCTAACCGAATGAGCTATGGGCCCTAAAAATTTTTATGTGTAATTGAAAGAACAATCAATAAACTAGCCGGCAATTATGTTACCGGCAAATTTGCTCAAATGTATAAATTTTTAGAACGCCTAAGGAATCAATTTTTTAAATGGCTTTTATCGCTATAATTCGAAATATTTTTTGAATAAAACAAATCAATTGCAATTACAGCATCGCCTTTAAATCATTTTCTTTTTTTAGCATTTGTTTTTATAAATATTCCTATTTACAATTTATAAAAAATAATCAGGGTTTTTAATTAATAAGTCAAAAACCGTCACAGCAAAAAGTAGTCTTAATCTTAGTCTCCACTTTGGATATTCAAAACAAAATAAAAATTACATTTTACTTCAATCGATTTTTAATTCATCAAATTTTACGTTGCCGCTATTCGTATCATAGTACGCTGAAACAATGCCTAAATTTCCGGCATTGACTTGTTCTTGAAGATACGTGCTTGACTTTAAAATTTCATTTACAGAATTTTTTGCATTTAAGCGACTTGACTTATCAAGTATTTCAGATTGAGAAGACTTCTCTGCTGTATTATCTGAAAGCACTTTTTCAACAGTTGGTTTTATTTTATCGGTAATTGTACTAATTTTTCCGGCATTAATATTTTGAATTGCGGCATTTACCGCCCCACAATTTGAATGTCCCATTACTACAATAAGTTTAGTTCCTATTTCTTTATGTGACAACTCCATACTTCCAATTATTTCGCTGCTAATTATATTTCCGGCAATTCTAATCGAAATTAAATCTCCCAAATTAGCATCAAATACTACATCGGGTGAAGTTCTAGAATCAATACAAGTTAAGATTACTGCCATTGGAAATTGACCGCCTGCAGTTGCGTTAACTTGATGCAAAAATTCTTTTTTTGACCATTTACCGTTTACAAATCTTTCATTTCCCTTTTGAAGCAGCGATTGAATTGCTTGAGGATTTAGTTTTTCGCGGGTATCTTTGTCAAGCACGTTTACAAATTGTATATAATCGTTTTGTTGATATTCCTTTTTTAATCCGATTAAATTCAGTTTTATTGTTTTTTCAACACAAACAATTTCTTTAAAATCTTTTAGCAGCTCCAATACATCGTTATCAATAAAAGTAGTGTTTGATGCATCAATAATTACTTGAGCATTTTCAGGAATATTCCACAATGTATTTTTTATAGTTGCCTTATTAAAAAATGTAACTTGATTTGGTAACTCAACACGTATTGACTCAGTACTGTAAGCTAAATTTTTTTCGATTTTAAACGGATTTTTAATGTTATTTTTTAAAAGATAAAATATACTTATGCATAATCCGATAATAACGCCGGTTAGTAAGTCAATAAAAATAATTCCAACTATTGTTGCAATAAAAGGGATGAATTGGTTTAAACCTTTAGCATAAACATCTTTAAATATTTTTAATTTGGCTAATTTGTATCCTGTAATAATTAAAATTGAAGCCAATGAAGCAAGTGGAATTTTATTTAATAGCGGACTTAAAAACAACACACTTATTAGTAATAATACACCGTGAATAATTGTCGATGTTTTTGACTTTGCTCCTGACTCAACGTTAACCGAACTTCTAACAATAACTGAGGTGACCGGCAATCCGCCTAAAACACCTGCGAAAATATTACCTACTCCTTGAGCTACAAGTTCTCGATTTGGTGGCGATTTTCTTTTGTGAGGATCAATATTATCTACTGCCTCTAAATTTAAAAGGGTTTCTAAAGATGCAATGACTGCTATAGTTAAGGCGATAATCCAAACTTTAGTATTGGATAAATTTTCTATGCTTGGAATTTGAAAAGTAAAAATATTTTTAAAATCATTGTTAGGAATATTTACTAAATGCTCTTTTCCTACTACAGTTAATGCATTTTGTTTAAACAACTCAACAAGTAAAATGCCAAATAAAACTACAATTAGTGATGGTGGCATTTGCCTAATAAACTTAATTGGAATTTTTGACCAAAAAATTAATAGTAACAACGACACTGCGCTAATAATAATTGTTCCTATACTGAAATGCGTAAAGCTTCCGAACAAGTGAGAAAACGTGTTTTCACCATTTGGTTGTGTAAATGCGAATATGTCTTCGTGATCCATTTCATATCCCATCGCTTTAGGAATTTGTTTTAGAATAAGTAAAATGCCAATTGCCACAAGTAGTCCCTTAATTACGTTAGATGGAATATAATTTGCAATTACTCCACCTTTAAATAAACCAATTACTATTTGTAATAGACCTGAAAGCATTAATGCTACACAAAACAATTCAAAACTACCAAGCTGTGTTACTGATGCTAAAACAATTGTTGCTAATCCTGCCGCCGGACCGCTTACACTTGAAGATGATTTACTGATTGTGCCAACAACTACACCACCAATAATACCTGAAATTATTCCAGACATTAAAGGGGCGCCTGATGCAAGCGCAATACCGAGGCATAAAGGAAGCGCAACCAAATACACTACTATACCGGATGGAAGGTCGTATTTTAAATTTTTCATGATCGATTAACGTTTTATTTTACTGTTTATTTTATTTTACAATGATAAGAAATAATTCTTAAAATAGTTTAGCAATTAAATTTCATTTTTAAAATAATTCTTAACTAATACTTCACAAATTACAACGCACTCTTTAAAGCATATAGACTTCTTAATACTATTAATACCAAAAATCAATAGCATTCCAATACTCCTCTTAAAAAATACAAAAAAAACTGCTGTTTAGACTACTTGATTGTTTGTTGTATAATGGTTTTTGTAATCAATTTTTTTAGTTTATATAATGTTTAAAACACAATGAAGCGGTATGCGGTAATCGGCAAAAAAAAAACTGTTGCAGACGAATTAATAAAAAAATCAACGCAATACGGTAACGTGTCCAAGCGCTTCTTTAAATGAATACGGATCAAGATCTGTCGTGTATTTTAATTTCCACACATAAACATCTTCTTTTACTTTCATATTTTTGTGCGTACCATCCCACACTTTTGTTCGATCGTCGGTTGTAAAAATTAATTCGCCCCAACGATCAAAAACCATTATTTCGTAGTAGTCCAAGTTTCGAACAATTGGCAACCAATAATCATTAAAACCATCACCATTCGGTGTAAATGCATTCGGAATATAAATAGTAGGTGTCACCAAAACTTCAAGTGAATCAATAAAAATACACCCATAAACATCGGTATAAATAAAATAATAAGTAGTAGAATTTTCAGGTGTTGCCATTGGGTTTGCACAATTGGTACAACTTAAACCGTAAGGCGGTGTCCAATAATACGTCCCGCCTAATGGAAAAATCGGATTCAAAACAGGTCCATCTCCAAAATCATAAATCTCATCAATTCCCGCATCAATAAATGGCACAGGAAAAACAAAAATAGATACACTCGCTGTATCTTGACAACCGTTTGTATCGGTAACAGTAACCACTCCTGTAACGGTGTTTACAGGGGTAATTAGTGGATTTTGTAAATTTGGATTATTAAACAATCCCGGCGGACTCCAAGAATATGTTACACCACCACTAGCATGAACCGGAACCGGTGTATCGGTACAAACCGTATCGCTGCCCCAAGCATTAGCAACTGCAGGCGGAGGCAAAAAAATTGTTGTTGTGGTTGTATCCGAAAATCCACAAAAACTAGTATCAATTGCAATTAATGTAATTGTATAAGTACCCGGCGTGTTAAATACATGTGTTAAATCAGTCGCACTAATTGTAACGCCATCTAAAATCCAAATAAAATTTTCGGCATTTGTACTTGTATTATTTAAACTAACGGTATTGGGAATTACGCAAGGGGTGAAATTTGTAGTAAACGAAGCAACAGGAGGTTGTTCAACAATAACAGGAAATGTTGCAGAATCTGTACAACCAAAACCATCGGTTGCAATTACTGAATATGTAGTAGTGGAAGTTGGCGATGTTGTTGGATTATTTACCGTTGAACTTGACAATGAAGAAGCCGGTGACCATACCCAAGATGAGCCACCAACAACATTTAAATTTCCTGTAGTTCCTACGCATATAACGCTGTTACCACTTACGCTAATGTTAAGTGGCCCCGGAATAAAAACTGTTTGCTGTGAAGTATCGTTAAATCCACAAAAATTAGTATCAATTGCAATTAATGTAATTGTATAACTACCGGGTGAAGAATAACTGTGAGAGGGATTAGTTAAAGTTGAAGTAAACCCGTCGCCAAAGTCCCAAAAAAACTGCGTAGTACCTGTACCGTTATTTATAAACGTCATTGCTGCCGGAATAAAACAGGAATCAAAATCAAGTGTAAAATTTGAAACGGGTGGTTGATAAACCGTAACTGCAATATCAACCATATCAACGCACCCTTCAGAATTGGTGCCAATAACCTGATAGGTGGTGTTAATTGAAGGAGTAATTGTAACAGCGCCTAACGTAGGTGTACTTATGCCAGACGAAGGTGACCATGTAAATGTAGAACCGGGTTGCCCAACATCAACCGGAAAAGATGAACCGGCGCAAATGGCCGTATCGTTAGGTTCGATTAATGAATATGGATCTGGAACATGCACCGACATAAAAAAAGTATCGGACTGAGCACACGGCGTTGTATCAATCGCTATTAACATTACATCGTAGTCGCCGGGTACGTTATACGCATGAGATGGATTTGCCGCAGTAGAACTGGTGCCGTCGCCAAAATCCCAATAAAAAACAGAAGTAAACGTACTTAAATTATTAAATTGAAAAGAATACGGTATGGTACAAATTGGTGTAGCTACTGCAGCTAAGGCATTGGCTACAACGAAATCGAGATTAAATTTAAATACTGCTAAATTACAGTTGGGAGAATTATTAGTTGCCGACCATGCGCCCGGCGTTGTCGGAAAATCATCATTACTTCCGCAACCTGCACATACTGCTTGATACACTACTCCGTCTTTATCAAATCGGGAAGTACCGCCATCAACATGCTCATCACTTATTGGACCTCCAAAAAAAGTTGCATAATCCATTGATGCCATATCTTGAGAAAAAATAGCTAAATAAAAATCATTACCATCGGTTGTAGTTTGAAAAGAACCGGCTGTAATTGGCATTCCTGTTGTAGTACTAAAATCGGCAAGGCCAATTGTATTCACAAATCCCCCCCATCCGCAAAAAAATATTGAGTAACAATTGTTGACTAAAAAGGCCGTTGGCGAAACATCTACTTGACCGCTGTTTCTTCCAATACGAGTTGACCAAATTGAAGTGGTAACCGAATTATTAAATTTATGAATGAATTGGCCACTGTTGCCGTTATTGTATAACCCGGGTGTTTGCGGATAAGCACCAATAGATTGACCGCATATATAAACATTATTTGACAAATCAACTTGTACCAAATAACTTTGATCATAAGCAGCCGTACCAATATACGTTGAAACAAGAAAGGTTGTTCCTGCTGCATTTATTTTTGCTAAAAAACCGTCAACACCACCATTCGAAGTATTATCATACGTTCCTAACGTAGTAGGTATATCTGCACTTACTGTTCCGCCGGTAAAAAATAAATCGCCGATCATATCGGGTTGTATTCCATATCCTGCATCATCACCTGTTCCGCCGTAATATGTACTCCATGATAAACCGCTAAGACTACTGTTTAATTTTGTCACAATGGCGTCGCACGCCCCTGCATTAAATGTTTGTGGCGCTCCAACAGTAATCGGGAAATTAGTAGAAAAAGTATTTGAACACACGATTGGATTTCCTCCTCCATCGAGAATTATTTCGCCACGAATAAAATCGCCGTAATTATAATTCAAACTTCCCGACGAATTTACTCCATCGTTATTTGTTCCACCTAAATAAGTGCTTCCTAAAATTCCTGTACCTGTCGAATTAAATTTTGTAATTACCAAATCTGTTCCCGATGGATAGCTTAGTCCTTGACTTGTTGCACTTGTAAAAGTTCCGCCATTAAATGAAATATCGAGTGCGCCTGCAGTTACAGGATAATCGTTAGAACCTGAAGTTCCTAATACAAACAAATTTCCATTATTGTCACACACTAAACTATGGGGTACTTCGGTTCCTGCCGCTCCACCTAAATAAGTGGAATAACGTAAATAAGTTCCTGTTGAATCAAATTTTGTAATTCCCATGTCGCGAGTTGAAGCGAGTGCGCCTGCAAATGAAGTTTGATATGCGCCTAGTGTTGTCGGATACAATCCGGTGGGATATACCAATGCTCCGCCAAATGCATGTTTGTTTTTATCATAAGTTGCAGTACAACCAAAATCATCGGCAGTTGAACCGATATAAGTTGAAAAATACAAGACCGGATCAATGATTAATTGTTTTGAAGGATCATACAATCCCAAATCAAAAGTAACAACATTGTTTTCCAATTTAAATTTACAACTAACGTCTCGCCTACTTCCGTTAATTATTTGCCATGCCACAGGTTTACTCTCCGTTATTTCACACAAAGTTGTTTTAACAATTAGTTTTTCATCTATAATTTCAATTTTATCGGCACCGGTATATTTTATTTTAATTTCGTTCGCATTTCCACCCGGTAAAATGGTGTAAAATGATTTTAATTGCCCTTGATCTTTACCAATCGTAAAATTAATATTAGAATAAACATTCTTATAATTTACTTTATAAAAACTATATACTTCCGATTTCCATTTTGAAGGATCTTGCCCATAAAAATAATTGTAATAAAATCCCGTTCTGTTTTCATGCTGCAATAATAAATCGGCATTTGCACCAATAAATTCTGCTCGCACGGCGTGATAATCGATTTTTTCAGGAAAATTTTCAGCATCATGATGCGAATGACGATCAATAAAAAAATAAGTGAGTTTATTTTTTTCGAGATATAAATTTCCGGCCGGAATATTCATAGAATAAGAAATTCGAGAATCCCATTGACCATTATTTGGTGTAAAAAACACAGATTCCTGACCTTTGATTTGATTAATACAAATCAATAATAAACAAAGCCCTATGGTTAGTTGGCGAATGATAACTTGCAAATATACCTTAACTTACATAAAATCAGACTAAATTTTAAACCTAAAGTTGCTTTTTTAACAGGGTTTTTATTCTACGGTGATAAATAATTAAAATCGGATGCTTTTTACCCCCCTCACCATTCGGCATTTCATTAAATTTGTGGCTCTAAAAGTAACATGAGCGACGAAATTAAGCACGAATGTGGTATTGTTCTTCTTCGATTGCTTAAACCCTTGCCTTATTATCTCGAAAAATACGGAACACCTTTTTATGGATTAAACAAGTTGTATTTGCTCATGCAAAAACAACATAATCGTGGACAAGACGGCGCCGGCATTGCAAATATAAAATTCGATATGCCTCCCGGTGAGCGATACATTAGTCGTAAACGCGCTATTGGATCAAATGCAATTACCGAAATTTTTGAAGATGTTTTTACTAAATTTAATTCGCTTAGAACTAAAAATCCTAACCTTTTAAAAAATCCTGATGAACTAAAGTTGCATGCCGGTTTTACCGGCGAATTATTTATGGGTCATTTGCGATACGGTACTTTTGGTGGAAATAGTATTGAAAATTGTCATCCATTTTTACGACAAAACAATTGGATGACGCGTAATTTAATTGTTGCCGGTAATTTTAATTTAACCAACGTTGATGAATTATTTGATTTATTAGTTAACCTTGGTCAACATCCAAAAGAAAAAAGCGACACAATTACCGTGATGGAAAAAATTGGTCATTTTTTAGATGTCGAAAACGAATCGTTATTTAAACAATTTAAGCAAGCCGGTTATAGCAATAAAGACATTACTTATTTAATTGCAAAAAATTTAAGCCTTCAACGCATTTTAGTTAATGCCGCCGAAACATGGGATGGCGGCTATACCATGACCGGTTTATTGGGGCATGGCGATGCGTTTGTACTGCGTGACCCGAATGGAATTCGTCCAGCTTTTTATTACCATGATGACGAAGTTGTTGTAGTTTGTTCTGAAAGACCAGTAATACAAACAGCTTTTAATGTAAAAATCGAAACAATAAAAGAGTTAACGCCTGGGTGCGCTTTAATTGTAAAAAAAGATGGCGACGTTAGTGAGCAGCGAGTTAGACAACAGCTTGAAAAAACACCTTGTTCATTTGAGCGAATTTATTTTTCGCGTGGAAGTGATGCCGACATTTATGCCGAACGAATTCAATTGGGCAAAAATGTTGCCGAACGAGTTTTAAAAGCGATTGAATATGATTTACGCAATACTGTTTTTTCCTACATTCCAAATACAGCCGAAACCGCTTTTTACGGCCTATTAAAAGGCGCCGAACATCATTTCAATAAAGAAAAATTAAAAAATTTACGCAATTTAAGTTCAACAGGTAGCGATGAGGAAATTTTAAATGTATTGGGTGAAAGAGTGCGCGTTGAAAAAATCGCCATTAAAGATGTAAAGCTTAGAACATTTATTACGGCCGATGATTCGCGTAACGAAATGGTAACACATGTTTATGATGTTACTTATGGAAAAATAAGAGAAGGTATTGATTCGATTGTTATTATTGATGATTCAATTGTTCGAGGAACTACTTTAAAAAGAAGCATAATCAAAATGCTTGATCGATTAGGCCCTAAAAAAATTGTAATTGTATCCTCTGCTCCTCAAATTCGTTATCCTGATTGTTACGGAATTGATATGGCTATAATTGGTGATTTTATTGCTTTTCAAGCCATGATAAGTTTATTAAAAGAAAAAAACAAAGAGGAAATTCTTGATGATGTTTATCAAAAGGCAAAATATCAACTTGAACTACCTAAGGAAGATGCAAAAAATGTAGTTAAAGAATTGTACGATTTATTTACTGAAGAAGAAATTTCAAAACGAATTGCACAACTTGTTACTCCTGAAAATTGTAAAGCAAAAGTTGAAATTATTTATCAAAGCCTTGAAGGGTTACATACTGCTTGCCCAAATAACCATGGCGATTGGTATTTTTCGGGAAACTACCCAACGCCCGGTGGAAATAAAGTGGTTAATAAATCGTTTATTAATTACATGGAAGGCAAAAAACAAAGAGCTTACTAACGTATTAGCCACTTATGATATCTTTTGACAATACTGAAATTGCATTTGCAGGAAAATCAAACAAGGAACTAAAAAAAGCATATTGGTTATTTAAAATTGTAGCCAATCCGTTCATGGTAAAAATGGGACGAATTTTCGCAAAACCTGCTTTGTATATCGGATTTAAACCAATTATAAAAAACACGATTTTTAAACAATTTTGCGGAGGAGAAAACATAAGTGAATGCGGTAAAACTATTGAGCAATTGGGAAAATACAATGTTGGAACTATCCTGGACTATTCGGTGGAAGGTGAAACTACGGAAGAAAATTTAGATAAAACTTGTAAGGAAATAATTGAAACAACCCTTCGGGCGAAAGGAAATTCAACGATTCCATTTTGTGTTTTTAAAGTAACCGGTGTTATTCGATTCGAAATATTAGAAAAAATTAGTGCCAAAATTACTTTAAACTCAACAGAAGAAGTAGCGTGGAATATTGGAAAAAAAAGAGTTAACGACATCTGTGTTGCCGCCGCAAATGCCGACACACCAATATTTATTGATGCCGAAGAAAGTTGGATTCAACAAGCCATTGATGATTTGGCATTAGACATGATGATGCAAATTAATAAAGGTCGTACCATTGTTTATAATACTTATCAAATTTATCGGCACGACAGGCTGGATTATTTAAAACGCGAAATTGATTTAGCAAACCAAAACGGGTTTTTAATTGGTGCAAAAGTAGTTCGTGGGGCATACATGGAAAAGGAAAGAAAACGCGCTGTCGAAAAAAATTATGCCTCGCCCATTCAGCCCGATAAAAATGCAAGTGATCGCGACTATGATGCTGTATTAGAATTGTGCGTTAGTAACCTCAACGTTATATCTGTTTGTGCAGGAACCCACAACGAAAAGAGTTCATTGTTTCTTGTCGAATTAATGAGCAAGTACAATGTTCCTAAAAATGATAAACGAATTTATTTTGCCCAATTGTTGGGTATGAGCGATCACATTTCTTACAATTTAGCAAATAGCGGCTTTAACGTAGCGAAGTATGTTCCTTATGGTCCCGTTAAAGAAGTATTGCCTTATTTGATTCGGCGTGCTCAAGAAAACACCTCTGTAAAAGGTCAAACAGGCCGAGAATTGGGATTAATTATTAAAGAGCGAAACCGCAGAAAAAAAATTGGAAAATAATTCGCTTGTCAATAAAAAAAATTAATTCAACACAAAGTTTACCGGTAAACTCATTCTAACTTTTACAGGTTTTCCGTTAAAAGTAGCGGGTGTCCAATTTGGCATTAATCCAATAACGCGTTTTGCTTCTTCATCCAATGAGGGGTTCACACTTTTTCTAATTCCCGTAACAATAACTTTTCCTGTTTCATCAATTATAAAACCAACATGAACTTTTCCTGAAATACGGGCATCAATCGCTTCGGCAGGATATACAATACGTGATTGAATAAATTTTTTGTAGTCCTTAAATTCAGCCATTGTAGTAACAACAGAAGGTTCCAAAATTCCGGCATTATCAATTGGCGGATTCCCGCCGGTTCCATTATTTTTTGGACAGTCTTTACAATCGCCCGGATTCGTAGCAACTTCGGTTGAAGTGGTATCTCCTGTATGTTCGATATGCGATACAATTGCGTTTTTATTTTCAAAAATAGAATCTTTTTTCTGTTTAATATCAATTGCAACCGGATCTACACTTTTTTTAGTAGCAACATCTTGCATTGATTTTTGTTGTTTTTTTTGCACGTTTTCCATTATTTCATCCTTCTTAACTTCATCCTTTTTCTTATTTATATTCGAAAAAGTTAAACTATCAATTTTAACAATTGGGTCACTTGAAACTTTTGGTTGATTATTAAAATGAAAAAATTTAGGCCCAATTGCAGCTACACTAATAAAACCTATTACAGTGAAAAAAGAAAGAGTTAATCGGCTTGAATATTTTTGACGAATTTCATAAGCGCCGTATTCTTTATTTCGCGTTTCAAAAACCAAACTATTGCGAATGTTTCCGGTTAAATTAGTCCAACCGAATTCAGTCATAATTATTACAACTATTACTGAAATAATGCTTAATGTAAACAACATAATTCTTCGTTTTTAAGGGTTCAACTTTTATACTTTAATAGCAGTACCCTTTAAAACGAATTGGGTTCAATAAAATTTAAATATGAGTCAAAGTGGCTTTTAAAAAAGAAAATTTATTTTTTGGTTATAAGGAGTTTAGATCACTTGGCGGTTATTTTTATTGAGAAAACGGTTAGTAAAAATAAACCAAAGGAAAGCAAAAATCGACCCCAAGGAATTGGCAATAATATCGTCCCACTCGGCATTTCGACCTAAACGAGTTATCATTTGCAAATATTCAATTGCTGCACCATAAAAAACACATAAGAATAAAATTAAAATTGATTTTTTTTTTATTATCAATGAATCATTTCGCCTTAATGAGAAAAGAAATAAAAAATTCAATACGAAAAACAATCCCAAATGAACAACCTTATCAATTGCAATAAGCTCAAACTTTACATTTGGAATATACTTTGGAGAAAGTAAACAAACGCCCAAAATAAAAAATGCCCACACAATTGCGGGCAAATAATAAAAATGTATTTTTTTATTCAAAAAACTAACCAATTATTTTTTGGTAATCGTCAGCCGAAAGCAATTCGGAAATTTGCGATTGGTTGGCGATCTTAATTTTAACCATCCAACCATCACCGTAAGGGTCTTTGTTTACTGAATCCGGGGTTCCGTCTAACGCGGGGTTTACTTCTAAAACATCACCATCAACAGGCATAAATAAATCACTAACTGTTTTAACTGCTTCAACAGTACCAAAAACTTTTTCTTTTGAAACAGTTTCACCAACAGTATTAATATCAATATAAACAATATCGCCAAGCTCACCTTGGGCAAAGTCGGTGATTCCAATATAGGCTATATCGCCTTCAACACGAATCCATTCGTGATCTTTTGTGTACTTTAAATTTGCAGGAACATTCATTGATTTATTATTTGCTCCAAAAGTAGAATTATTTTGCAATTTCGAGCGGCAAAAATTAAAACAATAAAATGATTTTATTGAAGCGTAAGACGTATGGCAATGCCCGAGTTAGCATTTGACGTACGAAAAGAGTTAGAAACTTTAGGATCGGTAACTGTTTTGTCAAAAAATGCTCTTATTTGAACATTTTGCGCAATAGTATAAGTAATGGATGTTTTTATTGAAATTAGTAATTGGCCCGAAGTTGGTTGATTGTAGTTTTCGACAATTTTACGTGTAACCGTTACATTATCTCGAATTGAAATATCGGCCCTCGCATCCAAATCGCTTTCAGGTTTTTTGCCGCCAATTTTAAACGGCATTTTTAATTTTGGAAAAGTATAACCGGTGCCAATCACAATTTCTTTACTTCTTATTTCAGTAATTTGATTATTGGTTAAACTTAAACTAATGTTTCGATCGCGTTTAATTTCAAGCTTAGTAATTAATCCGCGCTGGTCTTTTTCGCTCATTTTCCATTTTATATCCATTCCAAACAAAGGAGTAAATTGTTCGGCAATTGTAATTGCATTAATTTGTCGATTATTAATAAAATTAGTTGCAATATCTCTTCCAATTAAATTTCCGTTATTATCCAATTGTGCCTGCAAATTTGTTGAATAAGCCGCTACATTTAGTGTACTTCTATAGGCATGATTTAAAGTTAGCGACCTAAAACGCTTTTTCAAAAATTTCATTCGCGCTTTCGCCATTGGATCAAATGTAACTCGCCAATTTGGATCAGGAGCAAGTTTAAACGGATTCAAAAATTTCTTATCCATGTTTTGCCCGGTATATGCCGCAATAAAAGATGTAATTACTACATCTTGTTGTGTGCTTCCATAGCCATCCATATATCCATTTTCGGCAACTGACGAACCTGTAGAGTTTGGATTTTGAGAAGCAAGTAATGCCGATGCTAAAACTCGATTATCGCGTAGCTCATTAAATGTTGCGTTGTTATATGTTATTTTTTGGTTACGAACAAATGCGGTTTTCCAAGTTAAAATTGACATGCTGTAAACACCGGTTAACATTGGATTTTGAATTTGATAATCGTTCACCAAAGTTCCATTGGGTAAAGTATCTATAAACCTAAAGTAAGAAGTTTTATTCTCAGAAAAATTTTTATCAAAATTAATATCAATCTTAAATCCGGTTAATGGTTCAATTGATACCTTTCCTTGAAAATTTCGTGCATTATTTGTAATGTATTGTTTATTTAAAAATGGGTTTTTTATGAGCCAACCTTGATCGGCAGCATAAAAGGCATAATCTTTTCTATTGCCCCATGAATTTTCATTACCAAAAATATCGCGATTTTGTTTTCCCATAATAAATTGAAAACTTGGTGCCGACCAATTCGGATTCATACCTACCAATTGCGTTTTTTCGCCGTAGCCCGGCAATAAAATACCATCGGTTGTACTATAAGTAACTGATGCGTTTTTTACACCCATTAATACGCGACATACATTTTCCAAAAGTGTAAATTTACCATCAACATCCTTTTTCTTATTGGTTGAATCTTTTGCAGCATCTGCTTTATTTTTATTTGGGTCTTGTGATTGATTTTTTACATTCAGTGGTTTTTTACTGCCACCGGTTCCTCCATTTTGAATTTTAGTATTTAGTTTTTTAAGAAACGGAATATGATTGTAAAGTGTAGTAAAATTCAACTGTCCGTTTAAAGAAACATTTCGCGAGTTTTGTATCGTATTTCCTAATGTGTCTTGTCCGAACGAAGCACGTTGCCAATCATAACCTGCACTATATTTTGTATTCACCGTAACCCAATCGGTTAGTGGAATTTTTCCTAATGGCAATTGATAAATTAAGTTGATTGTATGATTGTAATGCGTTGTAATTCCCGCCTGCCGTATTGAATTGCTTACACTGTCTTTGAAGGTTTGGTATTCGCTTCTGTACAATTTATCAACGCGTCCGGTAGGTTCTCCAACAATACCATTATTTGTAGCTGTGTAATCAAATTTTAAATTTCGAGTAATATCATATTTTACATCATAACCGCGAACCCAAAAGAAATTTTTTGTGAAATTTGGTATTGCTAAAGCACCGTAATTTGATCGTATTTTATTTTCAACATACGAGCGACTAACTTCATTTCTAAATGCAATAACTTTTGGCGCTAAAAAAACATTAAAATCTTTTATTAAAGCCAACCACTTTGTTTTTGCTAAAAATTTATTTTTTGCGAAAGGTTCCCAAGGTTTTGCGTTCTTATTAAACGTATAATTTGCACCTGCTCGGTACGTTTTATTCATATTGTAATCAACATTAATATCGCGCTTATAAATTTCATTGTACGCATAAGTGAATGACCAATTTTCAATATCCCAAAAATGTGCTTTTTTATCGCCCATTCTGTCTTTTTTCACATTTGCGAAATTAATACTTCGTCGCCGTGTGTAATTTTGATTTCGCTGTCGAAATTCCCTTTTTGCTACGGCATCGTCAATTAAATTTTCTGAATCTTTATATTTAATATCGGGATTTAATTGATCAAACATTGGGTTGCTTAATGTTTGTCCGTAGTTCAAATACAACGGCAAACGAATACCCCATTTTTGAGGAAAAAATTTTCCCAATTCGAAAGATGAAATTGCATCGAACTGCATAATGGTTTCTCGTTGTCGCTCACTCACACGTTTTTCAATACTTCCCCAGTAGGGTGTACTGTACGATCCGCTTAGCGATAAATTTCCGAAATCGGCAAGGTTGGTATTAACTCTGCCAACAGCTGCCCATCCGCCTTTTTGATCAAAATCAGTTAAGCGTAATTCGTTTATCCAAACTTCAAGACATTTTGATTTTCCGTCATCAGGTTTATAAGGGCTTGGTCCCGTTTTTCGCGGATTACGAATTCCAACCATAATTGATTTTAATCCTTGTAAATTTGGATTTCCTTTGATGCGTACAATTCGATTAGCAAAAATATCACTACGTTCATACACTTGATTACTCGAAATAATACCTTGAGCCATTTTATCATTTCGATCGAGTTTTGCTTCAATTAATTTACTAAATTCAATATCCACTTCATTTGCGGTTGGCCAAACTTCCTCGGCAGTACCGGCGCCCCATGCTGTCATTTTTAATGGTAACTCATACTCGTAATAGTTTTCTTCAAAATCAGTTCCCATTCGCACAAATAAAACTGCATCATTATCCTTACACGGGTCTGTTTGGTAAGATGTTTCTGCATGCACAAACATTTTTAAACGCTTATATGAACGAATATCAAAAGATACATTTCGGTAACATGCGCGAGCATCTCCATCTTCCAAACCGCAAATATCCATTGATAATGATTGCTCGTTCAAGTTTCTTAGATTTGCTGTAGTAACATCAACCTGACGATTTATTCCCGGAGGAATCATATAATTTACCGGTAAACGATTTCCATGCTCCTCTATATTCACTGCAGAAATATCGAACAAAGTACGCGATGGATCGCCTTCAATAGCTTCGCCGGGATCAAGTAGCGACTGTCTGTATGGTCGCCATTCACCACGTATTAATTCTAAACGCGCCATACGTAAAACAATCGGTTTACTATGACCTTTTAAAAATACTCGAATAAAACGTATTGATCTAAAATCCTGAATACCGTTCACAATTCGTTCAGGTTCGCGAACAGGAATTCTAAATTGATACCATTTAATTTCCGGAGCCGATCCATTTTGTAATTTATTATAAGCAGTAACAATATTCGTAATATGATTTTCACCAACATTATCCATATCACTTGGACGAATACTTACTTTATATTGAAAATAACTTTCTGTTTCACTTAAATTATTATCATAATTAATGTCTTCAACATTGGGCAAAGTGGTTGACGAAGTCGGATACCCATCGGCATTTAATGCCAAGGACATATTTGTTGTTGGTGAATTTCCTTCCTGACCATTGTATTTTTTATACCGTTCTAAAACATTATTTTGAATTGAATTATAATCATCTCCACGATAATAATGGTAGTTATCACTTGAAGGATCTCCGTTAATTGCTGCCATTCCATCAGGATCGGTTACTACTGTAGCAGCACTTGCTAAATAATTAGCAAAAAAAGATTTTTCATTAGCATCACTCAATCCGTCAAAACCCACATCCTGTGCCATACGCGCTGCATCTGACCCTGAATTATCAAATGCATTTACGATTGGTTGAATAGTTGGTACGTATCCCCATGGTGATGTTGTTAAAAGATTACCTGCAATTGCAGCAGCGATATCTCCGTTAGACGGGTTTCCATTTTCAAATGATTTGCGTGAATCCGGTAAAATATCTTCCGAAATATTTCCCAAATCAAAATACAAATCGCCGCCGGTTGTGCCAAATGTACTTAATGCATCGCTGTTAAAAGGATCCATAAGCCAAAATTGTATATACTGAATATTGGCTTGCTCAAAATCGGTAGTTGAAAGCGGTCGCATAATTCCACCCCAACGTGTTTGAGGTTGATCAAGAGCTCCTGTTGACGTAAGTCCAAAGGCGTTAGTATTACCTGTTGTTACGTAATTATAGGGTCCTCTTTCATTCGGATAAAAAGCAAGATCAAACATTGCAATATTGGTTGGTTGACCGGTAGCCAATTGTCGGTTCGGAAAAACATCATTCTCGTAAACTACACGCATCATTTGATTGCTTTGCATTGGAGAATTTTTTATGTACGGAGGAGTTAAATTATTATTCAAATAAAACAATGGGTCAATCACGTACCACGCAAGTTTAGCTCTATTGTAACCGGCTTGCAAAGTATCTATCAAACTTGGAGTAACTTCAGGAAATAAATCGGCTTGACCTTTAGGAACACTTGCTATTACCCACGAATTTTGTGAACGAAGATCAATTGCACTTTGGCTTCCTTCAAAATCGTCGATATATGATAAACCGTTAATTGCACGAGCAGTACCCGGAATAATTTTCGCAAATTCAAAATTCGCCGAAAGCATTGATTTTTCTTTTGTATTGATTAGTGGTATTTTATCAACCAATCGGGTAATCCAAGGAATTTCTTTTTTAAAACTTGCATCAAGACCAACCATTGTGTTTTTTATTGGTTCGTCACCAATATTAATTTTTTGCGTAAGTGGTCGTTCCGTTAGTTGCATAATTGTACCGCCTAAATTCAGGTATCTGCTGTATTTGTAATCAAACCTTGAACCAATCATGGTTTTGGTTTGCATACTAAACAACGTATTGCTTTCTACCGAAACTTTAATTGGTGTTTGAGATTCAAGTAAACTTTGGTTTAATATAGTTACACGACCCAAATTATAATCAACACGATAATCCTGATTTTCTACCAAGGGAGTTCCTCCTGCTGTTACAACTACTGAACCCTGAGGAATATTAATGGCGTTTAAAGAAATTTCAGAGCCAACCGACGATTGATACTGTCCTTTAATTTTAAAACGGTTTAATGTTGGAATTTGCTGAGCAGCGGTTTTTGTGGAATCGTATAATGGTTGAAACACTACTGCTTTAATTACTGATGCAGGTAAACCCGCTGCAGCCATTTTTGTACTCAACGTTGTTCCAAATGGTTCAACAGTTGTAAATAAAATTCGACCGTTATTCGGATTAATGGTTCCGCCGCCGGTTGCCTTATTACCGGCAACAGTTAAGGGCATAAAATCGAATAAACCATCGGCATACGGATTTGCATTTTGGTCGTAGCGATCCAATCCAATAACTTGTATTAACGGCTTACCGTCAACACCGGTATAAGGCAAATAATTAATATCAATACTTGACTGCGGATTATTGTACCAAACATCTAATCTAAAATTATCACGACTAACCTGGAAGGCACTTAGGTTGTAAATATTTTTCATCATTAAATCCCAACGTTTGTACCGCGGATTTGTAATTGTTCCTTTTAATAATTTTAATACTAATGCGTTTTGACCGCTAATTCCATCGGTAGAAAATTCGCCCACCTGAAAAGTTTGTCCTTGCAAAGTATATTGATAAGCTACAGCCAATACTTCATCATTGTTAAGTGGTGCGTTTAGTGATATAAATCCTAATGCGGTGTTTATCGTATATTCTGTTGGTTGTAATAACCTTGAGTTTTGTACTTTTTCAAAGTTAACCCCTTGCTGAAAAGGACCGGGTGAAGTTATCATTGCATTAAGAACTGTTGCTGCATTTACAAATCCGCGAATACCACTGTTTGATGATACTGTACTGTATAAGTTATTTGATGCGTTTTGCGGATACGGAATTGGACTAAATCCCGAAGGACCGGGTGATGTTGTTTGCAACACCGATGTTTCTCCTAAATCGGCAAACGCTACAAAATTTCTAGTATTGTCAACTGTATTGTTTGTATTTGTTACCCATACTTCAATTCGCGTAATGTTCACCCCCGAATTTACAACCGGCAAACTTTCCATTGCTTTATCATAAGTTCCGCGAAAATAATGACCTAAAAAATAATGTTTGTTCGCCTCATAGTTATCAGCAGTAATTTCAAAATTTTGAGTTTGCGCACCACCTTTAACTTCTATTTCGGTACGTTTGCCTTTATTTTGCGAAAACACTGTAGTGTTTGTTAACTTTCCCCATTTAGTACCGATTTTAATACCAAATAAACTTTGGGCACCGGTTATCAATGTTCCTGTAAGTGGTAAATTAACATTACCGGCTTCTACACTTTGAATAATTTCATCTTCTTGTCCTGTATATCCTAATTTTATTTGATTTTCGAAATCAAAAGTGGCTTCGGTGTTATAATTAAAATTTAATTTCATCTTATCACCAATATTTCCCAATAAATTAATTTGAATACGTTGGTTAAAATCAAAAATGGTAATTTTTCTTTGCTTCTCAGGAATTTGAGGATTTGCAGTACGCGAGGTATTTAATGCAAATATTAATTCGGCACTGCCTGATGGTTTAATCTCAATTTTATCACCTAAAAAATTTCCAAGTTTGGTATCGCTAACTTTTAATCCGGGCATTTCTACTTTTGATTTATTGGAGCCCGATCCATTATTCGCATTAATCATTTCCATCCAATTATCTTGAAGCGATTCGGTAAGATTATAATTTTTATATTCTTCCATTGTCATTCCCACCCCTTGATGATAATTTTGCTTACCGTAAGTGGTATTGTAATAATATTGCCCGGTTAATGGATCGTATGAAACATTTTGCTGAAAATTTAAAGGGTCAGCCAAATTAATATTACTGCTTCCGGTATTTTGAATTGGCGTTAAAGGGTCATAAATTGGATAAGGCAACTCAACAGTTGGCGAATCAATTGGCATAGAAATAGCCTTGCTAATGGCTTTATTTGCCAATTCATTTTGCGCGCATGAATTGTTAAAATCGTTACGAATGCCGAATGTTACCGAGTACCCAAGTACCGAAACAAACAAAATTAATACGACTAACCCGAGTCCTCTCTTATTTAAGCTATTGACAATCAATTTTTGTGAGTAAAAAATTACAGGTTCTTTAAGGCAGTTTTAATTAACTGCTCAACAGTCAAATTATTGCTTTCAGCTAAAATCTTATCTAACGTTTTTTCAACTTGATTCTTATCAAAACCAAGGGTAAGTAAGGCCGATTTAGCCTCAATTCCTATTTGAGATTGACTGCCACCTGTACCCTCAACCTTCCCCATTTTTCCGGCTAAATCAACTAAAATGCGTTGAGCCGTTTTTTCGCCAATACCTTTAATTTTTTTAAATGCGGCAACATTGCCTTGCGCTATTGCCAACAAAACTTCACTATACGTTAAAGAAGATAAGATTACACGCGCAGTATTTGGTCCAACACCACTAACCGAAATTAAATTTCGAAATACATTTCTTTCATCAGTAGTTGCAAAGCCAAAAAGTAAATTCGCGTCTTCGCGTATAACTTGGTGTGTGAAAATTTTTGCCGAATTTACAGATGCTAATGCACTATAAGTATTCAATGAAATGTTTACATGATAGCCAATTCCGTTTATGTCAACCACAATGAAGGCAGGATTTTTTTCCGTTAATTTTCCGTCGAGATATTCAATCATTTTTTATTTTTAGTTTGGGCATCAATTACTGCAATTTTTATCATGTTTACAATTTCGCGTACCGAGCATCCGATTTGCAAAACATGAAACGATTTTTTCATTCCTAAAAGTACAGGACCTGCCAATTCAGTACCAGACATTTCCTGTAATATTTTATAAGCAATATTACCGGCTGAAAGCGATGGAAAAATTAAAGTATTCGGTTTTTTTCCATTTAAATAGCTAAACGGAAATACTTCAGCCAACAATTCTTGATTTAAAGCAAAGTTTGCTTGAATTTCTCCGTCAACAATAATGTCAGGATAATTTTTGTGAAGAATTGAAACAGCTTTACTTGTTTTACTTGCACTTTCGCCCGTAGCTGAACCAAAGTTTGAATAACTAAGCATGGCTATACGCGGTTCTATTCCGTAATTTTTTACTGCTTTATGCATTCGTAAAGTAATTTCAACTAAATCCTCGGCAGTCGGATTATGATTTACAGTAGTATCCCCAAAGAAATACGGGCCATCCTTTGTAAATATAATATACATTCCGGCAACTTTTTTCACGTCTTTTGCAGTTCCAATAATTTGAAGTGCTGGTAAAATTACGTCTTTGTAACTGCGAGTTAATCCTGAAATGAGAGCATCTGCTTCTCCTCTGTCAACCATCATTGCTCCAAAATAATTTCGCTCACGCATTAACTTTACAGCTTCAGGATAGGTTAGCCCTTTTCGTTGACGTTTTTTGTAAAATTGTTTAGCGTAAATTTCACGCGTTTCTTTTTCCTCTTCACTTCTGTTATCAATAATTTCAACATCTTCTAAATCTAAATTATACTCTTTTATTAGCGTTTTAATGCGTTTTTTATCACCTAATAATACAGGAGAACAAACGCCTTCCTCACAAGCAATATTCGCGGCCTTTAACACCTTGTGATTATCCGCTTCGGCAAAAACTACTTTTTTAGGATTGCGTTTTGCCTTTTCGGTAATGGTTCTTATTAATTTATTATCATGTCCTAAACGCTGATTTAAATGATTAACGTATTCATCCCAATTGGTAATTGTATGACGAGCAACACCCGATTTAATTGCTGCTTTAGCTACTGCGGGAGCAACCGATGAAAGCAAACGTGGATCGAGTGGTTTTGGAATGATTTGATCTCGTCCAAAAGCAATATGTTTTGTCCCATAAGCTTCATTCACCTCTTCGGGTACAGGTTCTTTTGCTAATGCCGCCAATGCTTTAACGGCCGCTAATTTCATTTCTTCATTTATACATGTTGCTCTAACGTCTAGCGCACCTCTGAAAATAAATGGAAATCCTAAAACGTTGTTTACTTGATTTGGATTATCACTTCGTCCTGTTGCTACAATAACATCTTCACGAACCGATTTTGCTTCGTCATAAGAAATTTCAGGATCAGGATTTGCTAAAGCGAATACAATTGGATTTTTCGCCATTGATAAAATCATTGCCTTACTCAATATATTTCCTTTTGATAATCCTAAAAAAACATCGGCACCTTTCATTGCGGTTGACAAATCTTTGTAATCCTTATTTCCTGCAAAAAATTGTTTATACTTATCCAAATCTTTTCTCTTAAGTGTTAGTGCGCCTTTAGAATCAAACATTATTATGTTATCTTTTTTAGCACCTAACGCTAAATATAATTTTACACAAGAAATAGCTGCAGCACCAGCGCCATTTACAACTATTTTTATTTTCGAAATATCTTTTTTCGCCAATTCTAATGCGTTAATTAATGCCGCGCTCGAAATTATTGCAGTACCGTGCTGATCATCGTGCATTATTGGAATATCCAATTCCTCTTTTAATCTTTTTTCAATTTCAAATGCTTCAGGTGCTTTAATGTCTTCAAGATTAATTCCTCCAAAAGTTGGCGCAATTGCTTTTACGGTTTTTACAAACTCATCAATATCAGTAGCATCAACTTCAATATCAAATACGTCAATATCTGCAAATATTTTAAATAAAAGTCCTTTTCCCTCCATAACCGGTTTTGCTGCAAGCGGACCAATGTTTCCTAAACCCAATACGGCAGTACCGTTTGAAATTACAGCTACTAAATTTCCTTTTGATGTATAGCGATAAACATCATGCGGAGTTTTATGAATTTCAAGACAAGGTTCGGCTACACCCGGTGAATAAGCTAAAGACAAATCACGCTGCGAACTGTATGGTTTAGTTGGAATTACCTCTATTTTTCCAGGACGCCCCATTGAGTGGTAATCTAGCGCTTCTTGCTTCTTATTTTTAATTGCTTTCATAAATTTTCGTTCTATCGCTTACACAAATGTACATTCATTTGAACTTTAATATGCGAATATATAAAATTGAAGGTAGCGTGTAATTTATTACTTTAGTCTCAATGAAAAACATTGTCGTATTTTCAGGCGCGGGGGTTAGTGCCGATAGCGGATTAAAAACCTTTAGAGATAGCGATGGCCTTTGGGAAGAATATAACGTATATGATGTTGCTACGCCCGAAGCATGGGAAAAAGATTTTAAACTCGTGCTTGAATTTTACAATTTACGACGCAAACAAATTCTAGATGCAAAACCTAACGCCGCACATTTTGCAATTGCACAATTGGAAAAGCATTATAACGTAACCGTAATCACACAAAATATTGACGATTTACACCAACGTGCGGGTAGCACGAATGTTCTTCAACTGCATGGAAATATTAAATATTCACGAAGTACAAACCCATCTAAACCCGAAAAATTATATAAAATAAATGGCAACGAATTACATCCGGGTGATTTATGTCCTGATGGGTTTCAACTGCGACCGCATGTTGTTTGGTTTGGAGAAGAAGTGCCACTAATGCAAAATGCCTTACAAATTGTAGAAAAAGCTGAAATTTTAATTATTACCGGCACTAGTTTAACGGTGTTTCCTGCAGCGGGAATTGTTTATCGTTCTCCAAAATATTGCGAAAAATATTTAGTCGATCCAAAACCGATTCATTTAACAGATTTAAAAAATTTAAAACAAATAAATTGTAGTGCAGGCGAAGGAATTCCGCAACTTGTAAATACACTTATTAAAGCAGCTGAAGAAATTTAAGGGTCACTTTTCAAGTTTTTCAAGAATAGAAATAACCGATGAATTGGCAAATCGGTCACGTATCCAAATTAATAATTCTCTAACTTCTGAACTTGATAAATTTTTTAATGCTTTGCGCAATTCCTTTTCAAAAAGCATATTGTCGAAACTCACTTTTTCAAGAATAAATTTACTATACGCTAAAGACACATTCTTCATGAACTAAGAAAAGATTTGGGTTGATACTTGGTTTTGACTTATACGAACGATTTAAAAAAAGTTTCAATTCTTATTAATTATTCAACCACCAAAACCAAATATTTTGATACTCCCCAAAATTCTTTCGAATTATTGATTTCCAGTTTTTCAATTACCTTTTCGCCTTTTAGTTTATAACTACTCTTAGGATGTGTTGTAAGAATATTCACTCTTTTATTACCTAACGGAATCTCCTTAATTTTAGAAATGTCAATTTGTGTAAAATAATCCTTATTAAAATCTTCCTTTAACTTTTGAATTTTACCAATGCCAATAAATCCACCTTCCTTCGTAATTATTCCTGCTTCTTTTAATTCTTTTGAGGTTCCAATAACGTAAAATGCAGTATTTAACTCATCGTTTTTCTCTTCAATAATTTCATCTTTTTCATTTAAGGTTGCAGTTAGCTCATCCATTGCAATATCGTATTTCGCCAACTCTTCACGTAATTCACCAATAATTTTTTCTTTCTGATCAACGTCTTTAATTAATCGCTCAAGCATCTTTTCCAGTTCGCCAATTTTTACATCGGCTTTTTGCAGTTTGCCCCTTAAAACATTCACTTTTTCCTTATTCTCTTGCAACAAAGTATTTATTTGAGTTATTTCATCAATGATTTTTGATTTTTCTCCATCAGCCAATTCCGGATCTTTTGCGTTTAAATTAATGACTCCTTGTTTATCGGCAATTAACGATAAATTGGTTTCAATTTCATTAAACATTCGAATACTTTGATTGATTGCCGAATCTTTCATTTGTAACTCTCGTTTCAATTTTTTGTTTTCGGCTGATACACTATCGGCGTTTGCCTCTTCATTTACTGTTTCAATTACCGAAGTATCATCCGGATTGCAAGCAATAGTTAATCCAATTATTAAAACGACAAAAATGAAAAAATGATTTCTTGTTTTCAGCATGACTTTTGCAGGTTATTGATGTAAAAATATAAAAAATACGTATTGTACCTATTGCACTTGCTAATAATACATACTTTTAGAATGAAATATTAGATTTACACAATGAAAAAAACATTATTACTTGGTTTTATTGCAGTTAATACTGCCCTTGCGCAAACGGTTAGCTATAAAGTTGAAATGACAAATCCGCAGGAACATTATTTTTATATAACAATGAAGGTTGAAGGTTGGAAAAAAAATACCGTTGATGTAAAAATGCCGGTTTGGGCCCCCGGAAGTTACCTAATACGTGAATTTTCAAAAAATGTTGATTATGTAAAAGCGAATGCTAACGGCACTGCACTTAATTGTTCAAAAATCGATAAAAATACTTGGCAAATTGAAACAAACGGTAAACCATCGGTTACAATTCAATACAATGTTTATGCTTATGAACTTTCTGTTCGAACAAGTTTTTTAGACGCTTCTCATGGTTTTATATCAGGCAGCAGTGTATTCATGTATTTACCTGAAATGAAATCAAGCGGTGGGCAAATTGAAATTGTTTTGCCTAAGGAATTTAAAACCATTTCAACGGCTATGTCAAAAAATGGAAATGGATTTTTTCAATTTTCAACTATTGATGAGTTGTACGATTCTCCTTTCGAAATTGGAAATCACATCGAATTTGAATTCATTAGCGAAGGTTGTAAACACCGTGTTGCAATGTATGGCGAGGCATCCTACTCTATTGATAAATTAAAAACCGATATGGCAAAAGTAACCACCGAATGCACTAAAGTTTGGGGCGAAAATCCAAATAAAGAATATTTATTTATTATTCATAATTTAACTGTAGGCAGCGGTGGGTTAGAACACGCTTCATCTTGTTGTTTACAAGTTAATCGAAACACTTATTCAGGAAATGCTTACACCGGATTTTTAAGTTTGGTTGCTCACGAATATTTTCACTTATGGAATGTGAAACGATTGCGCCCGTCGGGATTATGGCCTTATGATTATGATAAAGAAAATTATACCGATATGCTTTGGGTTAGCGAAGGATTTACAAGTTATTATGATGAATTACTAATTAAAAGAGCCGGTTTTTATGATGAAGGAAATTATATTCGTTCATTAAATTCATCGTTAGCAAGTGTAGAAAATACTCCCGGAAACAAAATTCAATCTCTAAGCGAATCAAGTTTTGATGCATGGATAAAAAGCTATCGACCAAATGAAAACAGCAACAACAGAACAATTAGTTATTACCCAAAAGGTGCTTTGGCTGCAGCATTGCTGGATATTGAAATTATTCGATCAACTTCAGGAAAATTTAAACTTGATGATTTATTAAAAAAAATGTACAACGATTTTTACAAAGTAAAAAAACAAGGATTTACCATGAATGATTTTAAATCTTATGCCGAAAATATTTGCAATAAAAAATTAGACGATTTTTTTAATGTTGTAGTGAATGGCACTAACGAAATTAATTACAACAGCTATTTTGCTTCAGTAGGTTATTCCCTAAGTGTAAATAATAGAAGTGCCGAACCTTGGTTAGGTATTTCTACAAAAGATGTTGGCGGAAAATGCTTGGTTGGTTCAGTAACCGATTTAAGTTGCGCTCAAAAAGGCGGCATTAATGTAAACGATGAAATTATTGCAATAAACAAACAACGTATTGATAATTCCTCTCTCTTAAAAACAATTGCTTTATATACCACAGGTACAAAAATTGAAGTATTAATTAGTCGCGATAATTTACTTCAAACCCTTTTCATAACTCTAGAACGGTCAAACCAAAAGGATTATTCAATTTACGCTGAACCTGAAACTAACGATAACGCAAAAAAATTTAGGAATAAATGGTTGAATTGATTTTTGAACCGATTCTTGCCGTATATTTGATTTTTGAATGAAAGCTCAGGTAATAGTTCAAAAAGATTTATTCGCATTAATTCTAAAGCGCCTGAGTTTCCAATTAATAGAAAATCATACAAATTTTGAACAATCGGTTTTAATAGGTTTACAGCCACGCGGAATTTATTTAGCCAATCGTTTAGGTAAAAGTCTTGAATCAATTACCGGAAAAAAAATAATTACCGGCGCCTTAGACATCACTTTTTATCGTGACGATTTTCGGCGTCGTGATATGCCCTTACTACCAAGTGCTACAAATATCGATTTCTCAATTGAAAAGAAAAAAGTTGTGCTTATTGACGACGTATTGTACACCGGCCGAACTGTGCGCGCAGGCTTTGATGCTTTACTTACTTTTGGCCGCCCCGAAAAAATTGAGTTCTTAACTTTAATTGACCGACGATTTACTCGACAAATTCCAATCCAACCTGATTATGTAGGAAAATACATTGACACAATTTCTACCGAACGTGTTTCTGTTGAATGGGAAGAATTGGAAGGTGATGATAAAGTGGTATTGTTATCCGATAAAAAAATATGACGAAACATTTAAGCACCAACCATTTATTAGGAATTAAACCGCTAACTGCAGATGACCTTGACATTATTTTCAAGACTGCCGATAGTTTTAAAGATGTAATAAATCGCCCCATTAAAAAAGTCCCTACTCTGCGCGATATTACAATAGCAAATATTTTTTTCGAAAACTCAACGCGCACAAGACTTTCTTTTGAATTGGCTCAAAAACGACTGAGTGCCGATGTGGTTAATTTTTCAGCGTCTGCCTCTTCGGTAAAAAAAGGTGAAACATTAATTGATACTGTAAATAATATTTTACGAATGAAGGTTGATATGGTTGTAATGCGTCATTCTTCACCCGGTGCTTGTCATTTTTTATCTCAACATGTCTCGGCAAAAATTATTAATGCCGGTGATGGCACTCACGAACATCCTACCCAAGCCTTACTCGACGCATATTCAATTCGCGAAAAACATGGAAAAATTAAAGGTCTTAAAGTTGCTATTATAGGGGATATTATGCACTCAAGGGTTGCTTTATCAAATATTTTTTGTCTTCAAAAATGTGGCGCCGAAGTAATGGTTTGCGGTCCACATACTTTAATCCCTAAAAATTATGAATCGCTTGGAGTTAAAATTGAAAATAATTTGAATAATGCTCTCGCTTGGTGCGATGTTGCTAATATTCTTCGAATTCAATTGGAACGACAGGATACCAAATATTTTCCTTCATTAAGAGAGTATAGCATGCAGTATGGCTTAACGAAAGAAATACTCGAAAAATTGGATAAAAGAATTACAATTATGCATCCCGGACCCATTAACCGCGGAGTTGAAATTACCAGTGATGTTGCCGACCACGAACAATCTATAATATTGGATCAGGTCGAAAATGGTGTTGCTGTAAGGATGGCAGTTATATACTTATTAGCTGCTAAAATTGAAAGAAATTAAATCGATTTTGAGCTTTTTCGTTATAAAAAATAGGACTTCATACATCAATCCGACTAATAAAATCGTTATATTTACACAAAAAGTGAACGTATGAATTTTGAAGTGAATCAGCACGAAAAGTACATTACTATTAAGTGTAAAGTTGAGAAGTTGGATACTAATCACGCTCCTGAATTAAAATCATTGCTTGTTTTTCATAACAAGAATGGTGTTAAGAATATGATTATTGATTTAAGTGATTCAAGATATTGTGACTCCTCGGGCTTAAGTGCTTTACTTGTTGCTAACCGATTGTGTAAAAACGCCAACGGAAATTTTGTTTTAACGGGCTTGCAAGAACCTGTTCAAAAGCTTATTCATATTTCGCAATTGCATACTGTTTTAACCATTACACCCGACGTTAACAATGCCGTTAGTCATTTAAACTCGGCCGAAGTTGAGCGTCAAATGAACGGATCAGAAAATTAAACTTAAAAAAAGCTATGAAAAAAACTTTACTCTGTACCTCTATCGTTTTCGCCTCTTTATTTGCGAAATCACAATGTACACCCGATGTTTCAGAAACCGCAGCGGGTATTCATCCTTCGGTTATTGAAAATTTAGCGCCTGCCACTGTAGGAACTCCTTATGCTCAAACACTCACGGTTATTATTCCTGCTGATACGGTAGTATTGGTTTTTGGTGTGCCAACTACAGTGCCAATTACTAATGCAAAAGTTACTAATGTTACCGGTTTACCAACCGGATTTACCTATGCTTGTAATGTTTCGGCATGTACATTTCCGGGTGGAACAACTAATTGTGCAATTATAACAGGAACTGCAACTGCCGGTCAAGAAGGTTCTTATCCTGTTGATATATACGTTACATATACTGCCGGTGTAATAACTGCCGATGATACTGTTACTGGCTATATTTTAAATATTGGTGCGCTAAGTACATTTGAATTATCTCGATCAAATTCACTTCAAATGCATGTGGCGCCAAATCCTTTCAATAATAACGTAAACGTTGATTTTTATTCACCCATTAATGGTACAATGCGAGTTACATTATATAATTTGTTAGGTAAAACTATTAAGTCTGAAGTTATTTCAGCAACTACGGGAGAAAACAATTATTCGTTAAAGGGATTAAATTTACCATCAGGAGCGTACTTATTTGAACTGAATGATGGTAAAACAAAGGTGACTAAAAAATTGATTAAAGAATAATAAGCCAACTACCTTATTTTGAAAAACCCTTGGTAAATACCAAGGGTTTTTTGTTTTAGCAGGTCGCTTTTAGAAAACAAAAAGAATTTGTTAATAAATATGTAAATATCTAAATATCAATTACTAAAGCTCTATAATGATCTGAAATTTTCTTCGACGAATATTTATTTTTAATCGACCAATGCAATATATTGATGACGAATTACTACTTTCGCACCGAATTTAAAAATTATGAAATCAATACTTGCCTTACTAACACTTGTTTTAGCAATTACAATTACCTCTTGTAAAAAAGAAGATGTAAAACCTGTTCAACCGCAAAATACATCAAACACTTTTGTTGAGCGTGATGTGGTTATAACATATCATATTTATGCTGTTTCGGGTGGAATGAAATTTTCATATACCGAGTTAAAAAACGGGCAGCCAATCACCACAACAGGAAGTATTAATCGGATGGATAATACAGTTTCAATCAACGCAAAGTCAGGAAAAACATATAGCGTAAGTGCCACTAACGTTAGTCCTTCGTCACAAGAAGTTTATGTTGAAATTTTGATTGATGGCGTAGTAAAAGCTTCCGGTCAAACTACAGTTGCAGGAACCTTTGCAACCGCAAAACTTACTGTACTTTAGCCTTTTTTGCTACTGCTTTCAATTCTTCATGTTCAGGCGCTGCTAATGCTGCTTTTACGAAATGAACGAACAAAGGATGCGGGTTTAAAACCGTGCTTTTATATTCGGGGTGAAATTGCACTCCAATAAACCAAGGATGTGAAGGAATTTCTACCATTTCAACCAAGTTACCATCGGGATTAATACCACTCGCATTCATACCGGCCTTTTCAAAAGCTTTTAAATAATCATTATTAAATTCATAGCGATGGCGATGGCGTTCGGTTATATTTTTACGTTGATAAACATCAAACGCTTTTGAATGCTCTTTAATTGTACAAGGATAAGCACCTAATCGCATAGTGCCGCCTTTTTTTGTAACATTTACTTGCGATGACATTAAATGAATAACCGGATGCGACGTATTAATGTCAATTTCCATTGTATGGGCATCGGCAAGACCTAAAACATTTCTGGCAAATTCAATTACGGCACATTGCATTCCTAAACAAATTCCTAAAAACGGAATATTATTTTCACGCGCAAATTTTATCGCAGCAATTTTACCTTCAATTCCTCTTGATCCGAAACCGGGAGCCACCAATATTCCGCGAAGGCCTTTTAATTTTTCATCTACATTTTCATCAGTAATACTCTCACTGTGCAGCCAAATTAAATTTACTTTTGTACTGTTTGCCGCTCCTGCATGAATGAAACCTTCTACAATTGATTTGTAGGAATCTTTTAACTCAATATATTTTCCAACCAAAGCGATGGTAACATTACTCTCTGGGTTTTTATGTCGGTATAAAAAATCGTTCCATTCAGTTAAATCAGGATCATTTTTTAGCGCAATATTTAATTTATCACACACTACAATATCCAACTCTTCATTCTTCATCAAAATAGGAACGTCATAAATTGTATCAGCATCAATACTTTCTATAACGGCCTTTGGACTTACGTTACAAAAACGCGCAATTTTATCGCGCAATTCGCGGCTTAAATGCTTTTCGGTACGACAAACTAAAATATCAGGTTGAACACCTAGTTCAAGCAATTGCTTAACGCTGTGTTGAGTTGGTTTTGTTTTTAACTCGCCTGAAGCCGATAAATAAGGAACCAAGGTTAAGTGTATAACAATACAATTGCTTTGCAATTCCCATTTTAACTGCCGAACACTTTCAACGTATGGTAACGATTCAATGTCACCAACTGTTCCGCCAATTTCGGTTATAACAACATCATATTCGCCTTTATTTCCTAATAATTTAATACGATGCTTTATTTCGTCGGTGATATGAGGAATAATTTGAACGGTTCTTCCAAGATATTCGCCTTGACGCTCTTTGTTTATAACACTTTGGTAAATTTTACCTGTGGTTACATTATTGGCCTGTGAAGTTGAAACGTTTAAAAATCGCTCATAATGCCCAAGATCCAAATCTGTTTCGGCACCGTCTTCCGTTACATAACACTCGCCATGTTCGTATGGATTAAGTGTTCCCGGATCGACATTTATATACGGATCGAGTTTTTGGATTGTAACAGAATAACCCCTTGACTGGAGTAATTTTGCCAATGAAGCCGAAATAATTCCTTTACCTAAGGATGAAGTAACACCGCCGGTAACGAATATGTATTTTGTTGAATTTCCCATAGCGCGAAAAAAATTTGACTACGGGATTCGAAATTAGCTTAAAAAAATTAAACCAACATCGTTTCCAAAAAAAATTAAATAGTAAATATTAACTAAACCTGATTTATTTGCCAATTTATAACCTAAAATATTTTAAAGCCTTATAGTATTCTTTAGCTCTTATAAATTAATTTTTTCATACTCTCCACAAATGAGAACATCCTGTGTTTGGACCCGCCATTTATCCTTTAGATTCAAAATCCCAAATTTACTTGAACAATTTCCCGTTAATAATCAATTGATTATGATTATAATTACAACTTTTTGTTCCCGATATTAAGCTGAAAGGATTATCAATGAGAAATAGAATTTGATTGTTAGTTTCCTTTAATTCATTATAAAAATTCTTGTTTCGAAAGACCTTTTAAACTTCCATCAGAGTGAATTACTCTACTATTTTGTGAACAACAGAGTTAATTGATGCAAAAGCAGCCAATATCAATACTGTATTTTTCATGAATTTAATTTAGAGATGAAAAAAAAATCTTTAAAATTCGTAATTAAATCCTACTGTTGGAATAATGGGCAATTGCCGAACAATTTTGCTAGTAGCACGATCAACGTAAAACACATTTGCTCTATTGTAAAGATTTGTTGCGCCTGCATTAATTTCCAGTTTTCCAATTATTCGTTTTTTATCAGGAACACCTGCAATGTTAGATTTCATAATTTTCACAAATTCAAACTTTCGTTTTATAGTGAAATCGAGACGGTGATAAGTTGGAAGACGCGAATTGTTTAATGGCGCAAATATGTAACTGATATCACTAGGATTTGATGTAGTAGGATTACCAGAAATAGTAGATTGAGCCGGTTTAGCATAAGCACCACCCGTTTGAGTAAATGGTAAACCTGAGCCAAAATTCCAACGGAAACTTAAATCCCAATTTTCCTTTTTATCCAAAACCTGAGTAAAAACAACATTTATGTTATGACGTCGATCCCAAACCGGATTGTAAGTAACAAGCCCGTCCCAACGCGTTACTTTTCCTAATGAATAAACAAACCACAAATACGTTTTTTTATTCGAAAATTTTGTGACAAAATCAACGCCATAAGCATCTCCTGTTTCAACAATGTAATCGAGTTTTAAATAATCAGGCCGAGTAGCGTCGTTTGAATTAAATATTTTATTACGATTAATGTTTGTTAACTGTGTAAATCGTTTGTAATAACCTTCAAGATTAAAGCTTAAATGTTTTCCGGCGTCATATTCAAATCCAAAAATTGCATGAACAGCTTTTTGCAGAGAATGTTTTCGAGTAATTTCATTCCCGTTTTCTCGGGTAGTATAAGTCTTTGGCAAATCGGTAGATCCCGAAAGAAAACCATAAAACAAGTTCACAACATCGCGATCACTATTTGCTTGAATTAAATTTTGCGAATACACACCGGAGGCGAATTTTAAGCGAAAGTTTTCATTTACATTAAATTTCATTCCTAATCTAGGTTCGGGTGAAAAATTTTGTAAGGACGCGTAGTAATGTCCTCTGAAGCCCGGTTCAATTAAAAATCGACCGGCAACTATTTTATACGTTGTATAAATCGCTAACTCGGTAGTATTTTCTTGTTGTTGAACATTTAATTTGGCAGCATTTGTAAATTTATAATCGGTAGAATATCCAATTACTTCAATACCGTATTTAATTTCATTTCTTTTTTGAAAATATTTAAAATCGAAACCGCCATTAAAACCTGAAATTGTACTGTAACGTTCAGGACTTGTATTGTCTTTTAATGAGATATTGTATTTTGAATAGGCGAAATGACCTTCAACGACAATTGGACTACCCGGTAACAACATTACGAAATTAGTACCTCCACCAAGAGTATTCCATTTTAAACGAGAAACACCTTGATACTTTACTGAATCAGAGAAATTAAATCCAAATAGATTAAACTTACTTCCGGTTCCTGTAGTTGCCGAAATTTTTCCATACAAATCGGTAAAATTGAACGGTATCCCGGTGCTGTCAACATAGGAATAAAATATTTTTGAGGTTTGCGCTAAATAAGAAGTTTTAGCACTCAGCAAATAGGAAAGTTTTGCCCCTTCCTTGCCTCTTTTTTTCTTTGATCCAATAGGACCTTCAAGCAATAATTTCGCACCAAATGGACTAACTGAAATTTTTCCATCCATTTCTTGTTTATTTCCATCGCGAGAGGTAATGTCCATTACAGAAGAAATTCTACCTCCATATTCAGCACTATAACCACCTGTATAAATATCGGCGCTTTTAATTATATCAGTATCGAAAACAGAGAAAAATCCGATTGAGTGAAATGGATTGTAAATAATCATTCCATCTAACATTACTTTATTTTGAATAGGAGCACCGCCGCGAACGTATAATTGCCCGCCTTGATCGCCGGTAGTAACAACACCGGGAACAGTTTGAAAATAAGTGGCAATGTCAGATACTCCACCAATAGCCGGTACGGCATTAATTTCCTTTTTAGTTGCTTTAACAACAGACATTCGAACCTGGGTTTTCTTTTCCGTAAGTTCTGCATTAACATCCACCTCTTCTAAAACATTTTCCTTATTTCCTTCATCTTCGGGAACCATATAAATACTAATTGTAGTAATGCTATTTGCAATTACGTTTACAGTATCAATATATTTTTTATACCCCGGATTTGCGGCTGTTACTACATAAGAACCCGGATTTAATTTCGAAAAAGTAAAAACACCATTTTCATCACTTGCCGTTGACATATTCATTTCCTTAATAGCAATACTAACAAACTCCATTGTTTCACTGTTCTTTTTGTCATACACAAAACCTCTTATGGTTGAGGATTGAGCATTAATTGTGTTGGAAATGAGGGCAAATAAAACAATTGCGAAAAATAAATTTAATCTTTTCATACAGGGTGCGAAACTATGCTTTTTATCAATTATTCAAATGAATAAATTATGAATGGTCGAAATTGAATAGTTTAAGGAAAGTTGAAAAATTAAACAGTAGTAGGAATATTGACCATTTAACATAAATTTTGCCTTAGGCGAATAGAAAATATAACCTTTTTTTTATTGCTGTACGTCGTTTATTTATCGAATCAATTATTGAATTGAGTTGATTTTAAGAGGGAAAAGGCTACCTTTGACAACTTTATAAAATGCAGCTAACGAACGAATTTTTAGATGAATTGCGAGAAGCCCTTGATAAGGGTAATGATAGTTTTGTCACAACGCATATTCATCAGCTACACGCTTCGGACATTGCTGAAATAATGCATGAAATAGATGCTGAGGAACAACGTTATTTGTTTAAACTTTTGCCAAATCAATTGGCTGCCGATACCCTTCTTGAGCTTGATGATGATTTTCGAGAACAACTATTAGAAACTTTAACCAACCGCGAAATTGCAGCGCACATTCATGAAATGGATAGCGATGATGCTGCAGATGTGGTTGGGGAGTTACCTGAAAAGAGAAAGCAAGAAGTAATATCTGAAATAAGCGATAAAGATCAGGCAAAAGATATTGTTCACTTGCTCACTTATCCTGAAAATTCGGCGGGGGCAATTATGGCGCGCGAATTTATTAAGGTTAATGTGAATTTAACAGTTGACAGGTGTGTTGTTGAATTGCGTCGGCAGGCACAAAATGTTGAGACCGTTTATACCATTTATGTGGTTGATGACAATGATGTATTAATGGGTTTACTTTCATTAAAATCGCTTTTAGTGGCACAAGCAAAAACACCTGTTAAAGAATTGTTTCAAGATAAAATTCATAAAGTAGTTTACACAACTCCTAAAGAAGATGTGGCTTTGATTATGGAAAAATATGACTTAGTAGTTTTGCCGGTAGTTGATGAAACCGGAAGATTGCTAGGAAGAATTACAATTGATGACGTAGTTGACGTAATAAAAGAAGAAGCCGAAAAAGATTATCAAATGATGTCGGGTTTATCTGAAAATGTTGAATCACACGATAGAATTTGGGTACTATCACGAGCCCGATTACCGTGGTTATTGGTTGCACTTGTTGGCGGAATTTTTGCATCTCAAATTATTGGAGTTTTTGAAAAGGTAATTGATATACATCCGCAAATGGCATTTTTCATGCCTCTAATTGCAGCAATGGGTGGAAACGTAGGGATTCAATCCTCTGCCATTGTTGTTCAAGGTTTGGCAAATAGCACAATTGATTATAAAAGAATTTTACCGAGGTTGGCAAAGGAGTTTGCGGTGGCCATGATTAACGGATTAGCTTGTGCGTCGGTAATATTGCTTTACAATATTTTTATCAATGATTCTTTTTCGTTAAGCTTAACTGTTGGCATATCACTTTTGTCGGTAGTATTATTTGCTGCTATGATAGGAACATTAATTCCATTAATTCTTCATCGAAACAAAATTGATCCGGCCATTGCTACAGGGCCATTCATAACAACTACCAACGACATACTTGGAATTATTATTTATTTTACAGTCGGATCTTTTATTTACTACTAAAAGATGCGATCTTTTATTTTTATTTTTACTTTTTTAATTGTTCTCGGATTTGTTTTTTTTGCCAAACCTACAATTGATGATCTTTATTTTATTGGAGAAATTCGTTCAAATGGCATTTTTCAACCAATTATTAATCAATATTATGGTTATAGCGGTCGTTTCATTGCCTTTTTTTTGAATGATGTTGTTTTGTTTTATAAAGACGGTGCGCTTATCCCAATTAGCTTATTAATTCAAAACGCATTATTTATTTTTTCGATTTATGTTTATCTCAAACAATTTTATTCAAAACATTTATTTAATGAATTTATTACTGCTTTAATTATTTACCTGTTTGTATTGTGCGGAACTAATTTTGGACATGAAGTTTTGTTTTGGCATACGCAATGTATATCCTATTTGCTACCGGTCTCTGCAATCTTAATTACCTTGTCAATTCTTTCAATTGAGAAAAATTTAATTTTATACCTTTTATTATTTTCATTAAGTATAATTATTGCAGGAAGCAATGAAACATACGCGTTAACAGGATTGCTTTTAACAGCTTGTATGCTTTATTACTTTGAGAAACCAATGGTAAAAAAAATAGTATTGCTAATATTGGTAATACAAGCTGTTGTATTTATTTTTATGGTGTCGGCACCCGGAAATGCAGTTCGATTAAATCAACTTGATGCAGAAAACGGTACATCAAGTTTAAATTCAATAAAATTTATACTCCTGATTTTTATTTATCAAAAATTTTCAATTTCGGGATTAATTTTTCTGTTATTCGCTATTCTTTTTTCAATAAAAATTAATCAGATGAAATTGTTCACAAACCAATTTCTAATACTTTCGGGACTTATGCTGTTTTTTGTAAATTTTTTACCCTTAGCATTATTGTTTAATGATTTACCACCGGCACGATCATTATTTTTCGCAGAGCTTGGGTTATTTTTTATGCTTACTTCTGCTTGCAGTTTTTTCAGTTGGTCGGTTAAGAGAAATGCCGCTTCACAAACCATTACTACAATTTCAGTAATCTGTTTGTTTTATTTAGCTTTAGGTTTGGTAACCGCGTACAATTACTCGAAAAAATATAACGAAAGAAAAAAAAATTGTGCAAAGACCAATGGAAAAATAATAATAAATCAAGTTTTACCGCATTGCCGGTTCTATTACAGTGCTGAAATTACCAATGACAGTACAAATTACCGAAATATTCATGTACAAAAAGGATGGGACTTAAAATATGTTCCTATACTTGCTAATGAAACGACTAAATAATTAAATTTGGTCTAAAACTTGTAATTTAAACCCAGTGAAAAATATTTTACTTCTTTTTTGTATTTCGTTTATCACCCCCTTTGCCTCCTTTTGTCAATTTGCAAATGTTAGTTGGACTAATGTAGCGGGTAATATTAATCAATCTCAATTCGAAGCCGTTTATGGAAATGAGAATGGGAACTATGTTTTTATTCTTACAGATAGCGATAACGATATTTCGAATATTTCATTGATTTTTTGTCAATCATCAGTCAAAAAAGCTACAACCGTATCATACACCTTTAAAGCTCCCGTAAAATCAATAATTGGTGCAACAGTTTATGACAAAACTTGTACATTATTTTTTGAAAAAATTACATTCGAAAATCAAACCTATAAACAAACCATTAATTCAATTACCCTTTCAGAAAACACAACTGAAAACAATGTCGAAAAAGAAATAAAAACTTTTGCTGTATCCAATAAAAATTTTTTAGGTAAGGCACGATTTATTCAATCTCCATCACTCAAAAAATCATTGTTGTTTATTGAGTCGCCTTTTATAGCCGGCGCAAAAGAGGAAATAACCATGATTGTGTTCGACGAAAAAAACAATGAGATTTTAAATAAAACATCTCGACTTGATTTAGATTCAAAACAATCGGTACATAATTACGCAGAAATAAGTGATGAAGGAGTAATTTATTTTTTGAAAAAGGATAAAGAAAAAAATCAGCTCCGATATTTTATTTATTGTTATAACGAAACAATGGATACTTTTTCACACAAACTCATACAACTACCTAACGCCTATATTACCGAGATAAAAGGACAAGTTACGCCAAATGGTGAATTTATTGTTGGCGGTTTTTTTGCCTCTGAACCGATACATTCATTTGAAGGATATTATTTGTTTAAGTTTGATCAATCGTGTTCCCAAAAATTCAAAACACAATCAGTATTCGACGAGCAAACCTTATTGCGCTTTTTATCAAAAAAGGAATTTTCAAAAGACCCATCATTAAAGGAATTTTACTTAGATAATATTTTAATACTTGAAAATGGAAAACTCTTCTTGGAATCCGAAAAATATATTGAAACGATTGGTGAGGAAAAATCGGATTGGATTAATTATAAGGACATCATGTTAGTTTCTTTTGATGAAGCAGGAAAGTATAAAACAACATTTGCATATCAAAAAAATCAATCAATCGCTTCCGAAAATCATTTATGGGCATCGTACAAATCATACCCTTATGGCGATAGTTTAACAATATTGCAAAATAATTTAATTAAAACAGAAGGCAAAAAAACTCCTGAGCCTAATTTGGTTTTTTCAATCGTTAACGAACAGTTTGGAACTAAAATAAAATCACAAATTGATTTTAATCCCAATATCGAAACCCCGTTTTATTTTACACCAATGACCATAACACGTGGCTACAATGAAACAATCGTTGCGTTTTGTGATTTTAATCGAAAAAAATTCAGCTTTGCAATTCTACAGTTACAAAAACAAAAATGAGTAAAGTGTGACATTTCGCCCTAAATGTTTTCTTTTTCTGACAAAATTATCACCCTCCTGTGCCATTTTATCCTTATTCTTGCAGTGGTATAAAAAATGATAACTACCGATACAAAATACTAAGTTATGTCAGTAAAAATTCAACCATTGAACGACAGGGTACTAATTGAGCCCGATGCCGCTGAAACCAAAACCGCTTCAGGAATTATTATTCCCGATACAGCTAAAGAAAAACCTTTAAAAGGCACAGTAGTAGCTGCCGGAGGCGGAAAAAAAGATGAGCCTATGAGTGTAAAGGCAGGCGATAAAGTTTTATACGGTAAATATTCTGGAACTGAAATTCAAATTGAAGGGAAAGATTACCTTATCATGAAAGAGTCGGATATATATGCAATTTTTAACTAAAAAGAATTAAACAAATATGGGAGCAAAAGAAGTAACATTTAAAGCTGAAGCAAGAGAAAAATTAAAAAAAGGTGTTGATGCGTTAGCCAATGCCGTAAAAGTAACATTAGGTCCAAAAGGAAGAAATGTTGTAATTGATAAAAAATTCGGAACACCCGGAATAACAAAAGATGGTGTTACTGTTGCCAAAGAAGTAGAATTAGAAGACAAAATCGAAAATCTTGGTGCCCAAATGTTGAAAGAAGTAGCATCAAAAACCGCCGATGTTGCTGGCGACGGAACAACCACGGCAACTGTATTAGCACAAGCAATTGTACACAATGGAATTAAAAATGTTGCAGCAGGAGCAAATCCCATGGATTTAAAACGCGGTATTGATAAAGCTGTTCAAGCAATTATTAGTGAACTGAAAAAGGTTTCAAAAGAAATTGGCGATGACAATAAAAAAATTGAACAGGTAGCAACTATTTCATCAAACAATGATTCAACAATTGGAAAATTAATTGCTGAAGCAATGGCAAAAGTTTCTAAAGACGGCGTAATTACTGTTGAAGAAGCTAAAGGTACTGAAACTACTGTTGATGTAGTTGAGGGTATGCAATTTGACAGAGGATATTTGTCACCTTACTTTATAACGGATGCCGATAAAATGGAAGTTGTGCTTGAGCAACCCCTAATTTTAATAACAGACAAGAAACTTTCTACAATGAAAGAACTTCTACCTATTTTAGAAAAATCTTTGCAAACCGGAAGACCCCTTTGCATTGTTGCAGAAGATATAGATGGTGAAGCCATTCAAACATTAGTTGTAAATAAATTACGCGGTTCACTTAAAGTTGCGGCTGTTAAAGCACCTGCATTTGGCGATCGCCGAAAAGCTATGCTTGAAGACATTGCTATACTCACCGGCGGAACAGTAATCTCTGAAGAAAGTGGTTACAGGTTAGATGCTGCAGAACTTGAACATTTAGGAAGTACCGAAAAAATTGTAATGGATAAAGACAATACAACCATTATTAATGGCGCCGGAACGAAAGATGAAATAAAAGCACGAATTCACCAAATAAAAGCACAAATTGAAACTACTACCAGCGATTACGATAAGGATAAATTAAAGGAACGACTTGGAAAATTAGCCGGTGGTGTTGCAGTATTATATGTTGGCGCAGCTACTGAAGTAGAAATGAAAGAGAAGAAAGATCGTGTTGATGATGCCTTGGCTGCAACTCGTGCTGCTGTTGAAGAAGGCATTGTAGTGGGCGGTGGTGTAGCATACATACGTGCATTAAATGTTTTGGAAAAATTAAAAGGCGAAAATGAAGATCAAACAACAGGAATTGCAATAGTGCGCAGAGCGTTAGAAGAACCTTTACGACAAATTGTAGCGAATGCCGGCGGCGAAGGAAGTGTAATTGTAAATAAAGTTCGCGAAGGAAAAGATGATTTTGGATACAACGCCCGTACCGAATTATTTGAAAATTTATTTGCAGCAGGTGTTATAGATCCAACTAAGGTAACGCGTGTCGCTCTTGAAAACGCGGCTTCAATTGCAAGTATGATTTTAACTACCGATTGTGTCATCACCGATATACCTGAAGAAACTCCTGCAATGCCACCAATGCCCGGAGGAATGGGCGGAATGGGCGGAATGATGTAAACGCTAAAAAAAATACTAAAGGCAACCTCGAAAGTTGCCTTTTTTTATGCTTGTTAATTTTCAGTTAAATGAAATTATAATGAAATTTGTTTGAGTAGATTAGTGGTTGTGAAAACTAAAAACTTACGACGCTTAATTTTATTGGCCGGTGTAGCCCTGGCAGGAATTGTAATCATCCAAATTTATTGGGTAAGCATGGCTCAAAAAATATTACGCGATGAAAAAGTTGTACAAGAAAAAATACTGGTTCAAGAAGAAAAAAAATTCAATGATAGGGTAATAATTGCCTTAACAAATGTAGCAGGCAAAATTCTTTCAATTAATCGCGATAAATCTGAACCCTATAACGTTGTAAAACAATTAAAGTCGAATTATTTTGTAGTTAGAATTAATGATACTTTACATCCTTATTTGCTTGAATCGTTACTTAAACGCGAATTTAATCTCCGTAACATTAAAGAAAATTTTGAATACGGTATCTACGATTGCTTTACCGATTCGGTTGTATATGGAAACTATGTGAATTTTGACAGTTCTAAACTCGAAGAAAAACGCAACACACCACAAATTAAATTTGATAACGACGGACATTATTTTAGTGTCTTTTTTCCGAATAGAGAAACGTACGAAATTAAAATTGGCGAACAAAATCAACTCGGAGGATGGTTGTTTACTTCGGTCATAATTTTACTTGTTTTGCTTTTTTTTATTTATGCTATTGTTGTTGTATTAAAACAAAAGCGATTAGCTGATGTGAAAAACGATTTCATTAATAACATGACACATGAATTAAAAACCCCAATTGCAACCATTTCCCTTGCCGCCGAAGTTTTAAATAAAGACGGAATTGAATCTGATTCGAATCGCATTCATCAATATGCATCAATAATAAAACACGAAAATAAGCGGTTAGAAAATATGGTTGAACGCGTTTTGAAATTAGCTACTCTTGAAAAAGAAAAATTAGAACTAAAATCGGCTTCAACAAATATTCATGAATTGCTTGGCGAATGTGTAGAATCATATAAAACCCAAATTGAAACCAACGGTGGCAAAATTACACTGAATTTAAATGCCGAAAAATGCATAACAATTGCCGATAAAGTGCACTTATTAAACGTATTCTCAAATTTGATTGATAATGCTCGTAAATACTCAACACGTCAACCCGAAATCATAATCTCAACTGAAAATAAAAGTAACGCAATTTTAATTCGATTTTTTGATAATGGAATTGGAATAGCTCCTGAAAATTTAAAAATGATATTTGAAAAATTTTACCGTGTTCCTACCGGAAACATACATAATGTTAAGGGATTTGGACTTGGTCTTTTTTATGTGAAATATATTATTGAAGAACATAACGGAAAAATTAACGTTCAAAGTAAACCCGGTATCGGTTCTACTTTTGAAATTGATTTACCATTGACAAAATAAAAATAATTATGGGACACAAAGCACTTATACTTTTGGTGGAAGACGATGTTAATTTAGGTTTTGTTGTGCAAGACACATTAAAAATGAATGGCTACAAAGTTCATTTAGCAACTGATGGAAAAGCCGGATTAAAACAATTTAATGAAAACAGGTATGATCTTCTTTTACTGGATGTAATGTTGCCGCATAAAGACGGATTTACATTGGCGGAAGATGTTCGAAAAGTAAACAATGAAATTCCAATCGTTTTTTTAACCGCTAAATCGATGACCGAAGACAGAATTAAAGGCTTAAAAATAGGCGCCGATGATTATATAACTAAACCTTTTAGCAGTGAAGAATTATTGTTACGTGTTGAAGCCATTTTAAAACGAAGCGGTAAAACAATTCATGCAAACAATAAAGACATATTTCAAATCGGAAAATATATTTTTGATTTTAATAATTATAATTTAAGCTTAAATCAAGAAGCACGAAAACTAACAAAAAAGGAAGCAGAAGTATTAAAACTCTTGTGCGTGAATAAAAATCAAATTTTGCAACGAGAATTAGTGCTAAACATGGTTTGGGGAAATGATGATTATTTTTTAGGAAGAAGCCTTGATGTTTTTATTACTAAACTGCGTAAATACTTATCGAATGATGAAAGCGTAAGTATAATAAACATACACGGCGTCGGATTTAAATTACAATGTTAGGTTATCTTTTTTTAATGAAAAAGCTATCAAAATCCATGAAATAATTAAACATAGTCCTCCAATTGGAGTTATTGGACCAACAATATTTAAAAGCAAATCACCCTTTTTCAATTCAAAAAAACCCAACGTATAAAGCGATCCCGAAAAAAACACCAATCCATAAAACATTATTACAATTGCTTGCTTTAGTTTTTTAGCCTCAAACTTTGTAATGGATAAAGACAAAATTAGCAAAGCCAGTGCATGATACATGTGATAATCTACCCCTTTTTGAAAAACGTCTAAATGGTAAGGCGATATTTTATTTTTTAACCCATGAGCGGCAAAAGCTCCTAAAACTATTGCTAACGCAATAAGCATACATGATATTACAAAAAATTTATTTTGCTTCATTTTACATACGGTTTGGAACATTAATTCCTAACATTCTCATTCCATTTTTAATCACATTTCCTGATACATTGCAAATTGCTAATCGTACATTTCTTTTTTGAATATTTTCTTCCTTTAACACAGGAACCGTTTGGTAAAAATGATTAAAATGTTGAACCAGTTCAAAGGTATAATTAGCAATGTCGGCCGGACTCAATTTATGCGCCGCTTCTTGAATTACCGAAGGAAAAGTTTTTATCCAACGTAATAAACTAATTTCTTGCGGTAAAAGTTCAACATTATTTTCGAATAAAACATTAGCCGTTGTTGATTTCTCAAGCAATGAATGAATACGAGCATAAGCATATTGAATAAATGGCCCGGTGTGTCCCTGAAAATCGATTGACTCTTTTGGGTTAAACAACATTTTCTTCTTCGGATCAACTTTTAAAATATAATATTTCAAAGCACCTAAAGATAAAGTTTCATATAATTTTACACGCTCATTTTCAGTCAACACATCAGCCTTTCCTAATTCATTAGTTATTGATTCGGCTTCACCCAACATTTTTGCCAATAAGTCATCGGCATCAACAACTGTTCCTTCGCGTGATTTCATTTTACCATCGGGCAAATCCACCATACCGTACGATAAGTGATGACATTCATTTGCCCAGGCATATCCCAATTTTTTAAGAATTAAAAACAATACTTTAAAATGATATTCTTGCTCATTACCTACTGTATAAATCATTCCGCTAACGTTGGGAAAATCCTTATAACGCAATACAGCCGTTCCAACATCTTGTGTCATATAAACCGAAGTTCCATCGGAGCGAAGTAAAATTTTACGATCAAGACCTTCAGGGGTGTTGTCAATCCAAACTGATCCGTCCTTATCCTTTTCAAATATTCCTTTTTTCAATCCATCGTCAACAATATCTTTTCCTAAAATATAAGTTTCGCTTTCATAATAATTTTTATCAAAATCAATACTTATTTTTCGATAAGTTTCATCAAAACCTTCATAAACCCATGCGTTCATTTTTTTCCAAAGTGCAATTGTATTTGCATCACCCGCTTCCCATTTTTTTAACATGGCCGAAGCTTCCAACATTATTGGCGCAATTCTCTCAGCTTCCTCTTTTGATGTTCCATTTGCAATTAAATCATTAATTTCATTTTTATATGCAATGTCAAATGCTACATAGTACTTACCTACTAATTTATCACCTTTCATTCCGCTCGATTCAGGTGTTTCTCCATTTCCAAATTTTTGCCACGCCAACATACTTTTACAAATATGTATGCCACGATCGTTAATTATTTGTACTTTCTTTACTTCGTTACCGGCAGCCTTTAAAATTTCGGCAACACTAAATCCAACAAAATGATTTCTTAAATGTCCAAGATGTAGCGGTTTATTTGTATTCGGCGATGAATATTCTACTAAAAATAATTTTCCGGTATTTTTTTCAGCTTGTCCAAAATTCGATTTGCCTGTAATGGATTTTAAAAACTCAACCCAAATCTCATCCTTGTAAACAATATTTAAAAAGCCTTTAACAGCATTATAAGATTTTAATTGAGGAATTTGCTTTAATAAATATTCTCCGATTAACTTCGCCGTTTCCTCAGGTCCTTTTTTAGAAATAGATGTGAAAGGAAACACAACTAAAGTAATATCGCCTTCAAATTCGGGTCGTGTAGCCTGTAACTGTAATTGTTTGTTTGATAGCTGTGTATTAAAATGCTCGGAAAAGTAGTTTGACACAGCAAGTAGAATTTCTTTCTCCATTTTACTTTTTCATAATTATTTTATATGCTTTCTGAATAATGTCAAAAGCGATTTCAGCCATTAAATTTCCTTTATTATCCAATAGTGGATTAACTTCTACCAATTCAAAACATATAGCTTTGGGTAATGCTACCAATTCCATAATCAGTGAACTTGCTTCTTCAATTGTAAGCCCTCCTTCAACAGGAGTGCCGGTGCCGGTTGAAATATTTTTATCCATACTATCAACATCAAAGGATATATAAATCATATCTACACTTCTTAATTTTTGTTGAATACTGTTAACAATATAACGTGTACCGAACTTACGCACTTCATTAACCGTGAAATTTCGAATATCCAATTTTTTTATTATTTCATTTTCTTCCAACTCGGTATCGCGAACTGCAACATATACTAAATCTTCGGCCTTAACTTTTGGATAAACCTCACCCATGTGTTTTAATTGTTCCCAAGCGGTAATTGTTTCCTCGCAAAGAACATTTTTTTGATGTTCCAAATTATCAACTCCAAGGGCAGTTGCTACAGGCATACCGTGCAAATTTCCCGATGGCGTAGTATAAGGCGAATGTAAATCGGCATGGGCGTCAATCCAAACAACGCCTAATCGCAAATTCGGATAAGCTTTTTTTATTCCTGCTATTGTTCCACCTGCACTAGCGTGATCGCCTGCAATAACAAGTGGAAAATTATTTTCAAGTAATGATTGATGAATACTGTTGCACACGCGCTCATAAATTCGAACTATTGATACAATACGTTTTGCAAAAGGACTTGTTATGGGATAATTTAATGATTCATTTTCTGTTTCGATTTCAAATTCTAGTGCCGATTCAAAAAAATGTTCGTTTTTTTCCTTAGCGGCTTTTTTAATTGCATCAATTCCTAAATGGGCACCCCTGGTACCTGCACCAATTTCAGACTTAACTTCAATTATTTTTACTTGACCCATTTCTTAATTTTTTTATAATTCAATAAAGGTTTATTAACCTTTCGTTGTTAGAAATTCATACTTTTGCAAAAAGTAAATCACTTACATCCTAAATAAAAATGGCAAGTAACTCACACGGATCTGATAACTTCATGGTTAACTCTTACCATGATTTAATAAAACAAACCTTTGATTTTCCGCAACCGGAATTCAAAGTTGTTGACAATGAATTGAATTTCAATAATATACCACTAATGGACATTATTGAACAGTATGGTACACCTTTAAAAATTACCATTCTTCCAAAAATTGCCGAGCAAATCCAAAAAGCCAAAAAACTATTCAATGTGGCAATGGCAAAATCCGATTACCAAGGCAAATATACATATTGTTACTGCACCAAAAGTTCACACTTTTCATTCGTGCTTCAAGAAATATTAAAAAGCGATGCTCATATAGAAACCTCATCGGCCTATGACACTTATATTATAGAAGACTTATTTCAAAATGGTCACTTAAAAAAAGATCATTTTATAATTTGTAATGGTTTTAAACGTCCGCTTTATACGCAGCAAATCACAAAACTTGTAAACAACGGTTTTGAAAATTTGATTCCTGTTTTAGATAATAAAAATGAACTTGATTTTTATAAAAAATACATCCAAAAACCGTGTATGCTTGGCATACGAATCGCTTCTGAAGAAGAGCCTACTTTCGACTTTTATACATCGCGTTTAGGCATTCGATACATTGATATTATTGATTTTTACAACTCTGAAATTAAAAATTCAAAATTCACATTAAAAATGCTCCACTTTTTTATCAATACCGGTATTAAAGATACCATTCACTATTGGAGCGAATTATCAAAATGCTTGAATGTATATTATCGACTTCGGCAAATATGCCCAAGTCTTGATACGTTAAATATTGGAGGTGGTTTACCCTTTAAAAACAGCCTTAATTTTGAGTATGATTATGAATACATGATTGACCAAATTGTAGCTCAAATAAAGAAATTTTGTACCCAAAAAGGAATACCAGAACCCAATCTTTTTACTGAGTTTGGTTCATTTACTGTTGGTGAAAGTGCAGCTAATATTTATAAGGTTTTAGATGCCAAACAACAAAACGATCGTGAGCAATGGTACATGGTTGATAATAGTTTTATCACAACTTTACCGGATACTTGGGGAATAAATCAAAAATTTATAATGTTGGCAATCAATCACTGGGATAAAGAATATGCTCGCGTTAATGTTGGAGGTTTAACTTGCGACAGCTTAGATTACTACAATTCAGAGGCCCACGATAATCAGGTTTTTTTGCCAAAACTCGAAAAAGGTGAAGATTTATACGTCGGTTTTTTCAATACCGGCGCTTATCAAGAATCTTTAAGTGGATACGGCGGCATTAAACACTGCTTAATTCCATCTCCCAAACACGTGCTGATTGATATTGATGAAAATGGAGAAATTTCAACAAGACTTTTTGCTAAAGAACAGAGTCCCAAGTCTATGCTTAAAATATTAGGTTATTAAATTATTCAACAATACAATATAGTCAGCCGAAGAATAATTTTATATTTGCCTGTCTTTTAAAAACCTGTTTTACTTGGCATTTAGCAAATATTTTAAAATAATTATTTCAGCTTCGGTTTTGCTCGCATCATGCGGAGAAAAACAAATTACCGAAGGTGTTCTCGAGTACGAGGTTACTTATCCTTATTTAAATTCAGGTGATTTTATGGTGAAAATGTTACCCAATAAAATGACAATGAAATTTAAAGACGGAAAATTTAAAACAGTTGTTTCAAAGGGAAAAAGTATTCGCACCGAATTTATTGCTGACGGCAATAAAAAAACATTGGAAACCGCATTTCAATTTGGCACAAAAAAATTACGTGTTAATTTAACAGAAGCTGAAATTAAAGGAATGCTTAAAGAGTTTCCGCATGTTACTTATATTGACATTGCCGATAAAGATACATTGGCCGGTTTTACCTGTTATAAAAAAGATGCTGTTTTTGAAGACATCGCCTACCCTGAATCTGAACTTTGGTACACCCACGACATTAAACTTGATAATGCAAATTGGTGTTATCCCTTTAGTGAAATTGATGGCGTTCTTTTACAATATGAAATTGAACGGTATGGATTACGTATGCGATTAAAAGCTACAAAATTTAAAGCCGAAGAAGTTGATGACAGTGAATTTAATGCTCCGAATGGATTCAAGCAGGTAAATATGAAAGAATTCGAAACCGAAGTCAAAAAGATTTTTGGCATGGTTATTTCAGAATAGTTTTACTAAAATTTCAATATGAAAATAAAATCTTTAATCGTCGCAATTGGTTTATCAATTTCGGCATTTACACTTAATGCGCAAAAATCGTTTCAAGGAAAAATTGTTTATGAAATCAATTATGAAGAAGTTCCTGAAATGCTTGAACCGTATTTAGACATGCTGCCAAAAGAAGCCACTACTTATGTCAAAGATGAAAAAACAAGAGTTGAACAATCAACAATGGGAGTTGTATCGGTGAATGTTACAGATTCAAAAAACAAAACCGGATTTTTATTAATGGATCAATTTGGCGAAAAATCAGCTTATGAAATGACTGAAAATGACATGAAGAGGTCACAAACAAATCCTATTGAAAATTTTGATGTAAACTACACCAATGAGACCAAAGAAATTGCAGGGTTTACTTGCACAAAAGTTGAAATAAAAGACAAAAAAGATGGAAATGTAGTTAACGTTTGGATCACAAAAAACATAAAAGCAAAAAGTCAAACTTACACATTCATTGACGGATTTCCTTTAGAATATACCGTAAAAGCAAATTCAATGACTATTACAATGAAAACAAAATCGATTGATAAAGCGAAGGTGAGCGATGATTATTTTAAAATTCCGAATGAATACACAAAAAAACCATATAAAGAATTGCTTGATAAAATGGAACAAATGAAGGGTATGAATGGCGATGAATAATTGCATTTTTAATTCAACAACAGTTATTGATAAGCTGGTAAATTCGTATGGATTACCGGCTTTTTTATTTATAAATAATAAAGGGAAAAATTCAATTCAACTAACTGAATCCCGAAAAACAATTAAACTAATTTATATTTCAGCTTACACCAATCTTAAAGTACCAAAAAGCGACGAACATTACTTGCTCGAAGACCTATGGATAACTAAAGAAGAATTGTGTGCCTCTAAGATTGGATGGCTTTGTAAATACCAAAATACAATACATGCTAAAAACTGTGTTTCAAAAAAAATTCTGAAACTTGATGCTTGTAAATTTCTTGAAAAAAATCATTTAATGGGGTTTGCTAAAGCCGGTAGTCATTATGCGTTAATTGAAAATAAAATTATTGTAGCAGTTGCATCCTTTTCAAAAGGGAGAAAAATGAATGATTTACCTGAGTATAAAAAATCGTTCGAATTAATAAGATATGCCTCATTGCCCTTTATTAGTATTACAGGTGGATTATCAAAATTAATCAATTCTTTCGCAATAGAAAATCATCCCGGAGACATAATGACTTATATCGACCCCTTTATTGGTAACACAAAAAGCTATTTGGGATTAGGATTTATTCTTGAAAATAAAACAAAATCATTTAGCACCCATATCGAAAAAAAAACTTTAAAAAGAGAATTTAATTCTATTAAAGATTCTCACATTGAATTGACAATACCTTATTCTTACAAATTAAAAAAACGGTATGTCTGAAAATTACAATTGCATAATTGTTAGCGGCCCAACTGCTGAAGGAAAAACTAAACTTGCTGTAAAACTTGCGGCGCAATTCAATGGAGAAATTATTTCTATTGATTCGCGACAAGTTTATAGAGGCATGAACATTGGAACAGGTAAAGATTTGCATGAGTACTTAAATAACGAAACACCTATTCCCTATCATCTTATTGACATTGTACCGCCAAATCACCGTTACAACGTATTTGAATTTGCAAATGATTTTTACCATTCCTTTTTAGACCTTAAATCGAGAAAAAAAGCCCCTATACTTTGTGGCGGAAGTGTACAATATTTAGATACTCTTATAAAAAAAAATAATCTTATAGGAATTCCGATTAATGATTCATTAAAAGAAATATTGTCGAAAAAGACAGATGATGAATTAAGAGAATACATTTTAAAAAACGAATCGGTATTAACGATTAAAATAGATTTGAGCTCACGTAAACGCATGATTAGAGGAATAGAAATAATTGAATTTTGTAAAACTAAATCGGTTCCCGAAATAAATTTTCATCATTTAAACCCATTCGTAGTTGCTATTGATTCGGGAGTAGAAAATCGAAAAAAAAATATTATTAATCGTTTGGAGAAGCGAATTTCAAATGGTTTAATTGAAGAAACAGAAAAACTTTTAAAAAATGGTGTAACGCATGATCAGTTGAATTATTTCGGATTAGAATATAAATTTATTTCGTTGAATTTACAAAACAAGTTAACAATTAGTGAGCTTAAAACACAACTATCGACAGCCATTATTCAATATGCAAAAAGACAAATGACTTTTTTACGAAAGTTGGAACGCGAAGGATTAAAAATTAATTGGATAAAATCATTTGAAACGAATTTAGATTTCATTAGCTCAATTAAAATCTCAAACTAATTGCATTGCTTAAATAATACATCGTAGTAGGAATTGTACCCGGTGGATTAGTATCGAAATACAAATTATAAACAATTTTTAAATTCACTGTTTTACTAACTTTAACTCTCAATGATGTTTCAGAAGAAATTCTAAAATCTGAAGGGTCTAAAAAATCAGGTTGATAATATGTAATCGTATTTATGCCGGTTGATTTATTAAATTGATAATCGAAACTTAAAAAACAACTGTATCGAACAGTTTTATTAATTATTGCATCTGTTTGCAATTCATACTCGCCCATTACAAATGCACCAACATTGAGCGCAAAAGAATCGAGTTTTATTAATTCAAAACGTGCGCCTGCACCCAGTAAATTGCGTGATTTCACCAATTGAACTTTGTTATATTGCGACTGGATAAATCCTTCATAATAAATTTTAGGGTGATGTCGCAAATTATAAGTGTATCTTAAATGACCGAATCCTGAATTTACAAATGCGTTATCGTTTACTTTTACCAGCCCAAAATCTGCCATTGCTAAAACTCCATGTTCCTCTTTTCTATAACCAATTTTGTTGCGGTTACCAAGTTGAGTTATCATGGCCACGTTTTTGATAAGTGAAAAATTCATGTCCACTTCAGTTGTCCAACCTTCTTTTTTAGAATTTAATCGCAAATTTTCAATATTCACAATTTGTGAAAATGAAAAATTAATCGTTAAACAATTGGTGATAAATAATAAAACGAAAAATCGCATTTTTATTTTGAGTTCGAAATTGCTTGAGCAATGTCACTAAAAATATCCGATACATCTTCAAGTCCTACAGAACATCGTATTAATGACGGAGAAATATTTACTGCAGCACGTTCTTCTTCGGTGAGTTTACTATGTGTGCTGGAGGCAGGATGTGTAACAATACTTCTTGTATCACCCAAATTAGCCGAAATAGAAATCATTTTTAATGCATTAAGAAACCGCACGGCTCTTTCATAGCCTCCCATCAATTCAAAAGTCACGATTCCTCCACCTGCTTTCATTTGTTTAATTGCAGTTGAATACTGCGAATGTGTTTTTAAAAACGGATAAGAAACTTTTTGAACTTCTTTGTTTGAGGCAAGTAGATTTGCAATTTCTAATGCGTTTGAACAATGTTTTTCAACTCTTAAACTCAATGTTTCTAAACTTTTCGATAAAACCCATGAATTAAAAGCCGATAAACTTGGGCCTGTGCTACGGCAAAACAAATAAATTTCGTGAATCAATTCTTTTTTACCGCAAACAATTCCTCCTAAAACTCGTCCTTGTCCGTCAAAATATTTAGTAGCCGAGTGAATGACTAAATGCGCACCGAATTCAATTGGCCTTTGTAACACCGGAGTAGCAAAACAATTATCTACAACCAACAATAAATTATTGGCAGCACAAAATTTTCCTACTGCATCAAGATCTACCAATTCCAAACCCGGATTCGTTGGCGTTTCAATGTAAAATATTTTGGAATTTGGAGTTATGGCATTTTTCCAATCATCCATATTTGTGCAGCTAACGTAGGTAGAGCTTATGCTCCATTTTGGAAGTATTTTAGTGAAAACTGTATGTGTTGCGCCAAAAACCGATCGAATTGAAATGACGTGATCACCTGATTTTAATAAGGCTGCAAACGTAGAAAATATTGCGGCCATTCCTGAAGCAGTAGCGAATCCGCTTTCTGCCCCTTCAAGTGCACAAATTTTTGAAACAAATTCTGTATTATTCGGATTCGAATAACGAGAATAGATATCATGCTCAATGGTTTCGTCAAAAGCTTCTTTCATTTCTTCAGCCGAGGAAAACACAAAAGACGAAGTTAAATACAACGGAACTGAATGCTCTTGATTTAAAGACCGTTCTCCTTGCAATCGAATTGATTTCGTTTGTGACTTCATGTTTCAATAATTAAAAGTTCTTTTTCGTTAACAATAATACTATAATTTATTTTTGCAGTTAACTCTAAAGTTTTACTAACGCTGCAATATTTTTCCATTGAAAGTTTAACAGCTTTTTTAATTTTTTCAATATCAAGATGAACTCCTTTGAAATAAAATTTAGCATGAATATTTTCATACAAAGAAGGAATTTCATTTAATTTTCTTTCGCCTGAAACCACAAGTTCAAAAAATTCAAAAGACTGGCGTTGCTTATTGAGAATGTTTACAACATCTATTCCGCTGCATCCACCCAAAGCTGCAAGCAATAATTCCATTGGTCGCATTCCTGTTGCCTGGCCGCCTATTGCAGGTGATGCATCCATTTTTATTTCATTCCCATCCGAATTAATTGCTGTAAATCGAAAATTTGGTTCGTATTTAATTTGAATCGATGTCATATCATAAATTTCTATCCATAAACTCAAGTACTTTATTCCATAAATGAAAACGCGTCATTCCGCCATATATTCCATGATTTTTATTCGGATATATAAACATTTCAAAAGGTTTGTTTTGCTTTATGAAAGCGTTTGATATTTCCATAGTGTTTTGAACGTGTACATTGTCATCAGCCGATCCATGAACTATTAATAATTTTCCTTTTAATTTATTTACATGATTTATTGGCGAATTGTCATCATATCCTTTTGCGTTTTCTTGTGGTTTACGCATAAATCTTTCGGTGTAAATATTGTCATAATAACGCCAATTGGTAACCGGTGCAATTGCAACACCTGCTTTAAAATAATCGGCTCCTTTTGTCATACACAACAGTGTCATATAACCTCCGTAACTCCATCCTTGAACGCCAATCCGAGATGCTTCTACATACGATTGTTTTCCTAAATATTTTGCTGTTTCAATTAAATCTTCAGTTTCATATTTTCCCAATTGCAAATAAGTACACTTTTTAAATTTTTCTCCACGAAATAAAGTTCCACGCGGATCAACACAAACAACTAAATATCCTTTCTGCGCTAGGACGTGGTAAAATCCATAATCGGGCCCATCCCATGAATCAACAACTTCATTATGTCCGGGGCCTCCGTAAAAGGTTAAATAAACCGGATATTTTTTATTGACATCGAAATTATTTGGTTTAATCATCCATCCGTTTAATTCATTATTTTGATCGGTTTTAAAAGTAAAAAATGTTTTGCCGCTTAACTCATATTGCTTTAAATTTTCAATCATTGTTTTATTATCTTCCAAAACTTTTAGTTCTTTTCCATCGGCAGTGTGTAAAGTAACATAATTGGGAACATTTGCCGAACTGTTGTAGTTAATAAAATACTTCATTCCCTTACTAAAAGTGGCATCGTTACTTCCTTTGCGTAGCGACAATTTTGTTTTTTTAGTACCATCGGGTTTTATTCGATACAAATCCTTTTGCATTGGAGATGATTCGGCCGACAAATAATAAATCCATCCATTTTTTTCATCGATTCCTAATAAAGAAATAACGTCCCAATTTCCTTTAGTTATTTGTGATTCTTTGCCATTGTAATCAACTTTATAAATATGATTGTATCCATCCTTCTCACTTGATCTTAAAAATCCTTCGGTTTTTTCTAAAAAAATCAAATCATCAGTTATTTCAACGTATGCTTCATTTGTTTCTGTATAAAAGGCAACTAATTTTGGAAGCTCAGATGGCGGAACATTAAAATCAACAGTACAATAATCCAATTTGTTTTGCAATCGGTTTAATCGTAAAACAATTAATGAGCCGGTAAAATTATCCCATTTCATTCGCGGTAAATAAATATCAGAATCAGTACCGGTTAAAATGGGTCTTGTTTTTCGGTTAATTAAATCGTAATAGTGAATGGTTAAAACGGAATTATCTTCACCTGCTTTTGGATATTTATAAATATATCTGTCAGGATAAAGTCCTTCATAAACATCAAACTGAAATTCTTTTACATTGCTTTCGTCAAATTTGTAATACGCAATTTTTTTACTATCGGGCGACCAATAAAATCCTTTGGTAATCGAAAATTCTTCTTCATAAACCCAATCGGTTGAACCGTTAATTATTTTATTTCTTTCCCCATCGTTAGTTACTTCAACTTCATCTTTCGAATCAATTTCGCGATAATAAATGTTATTGTTTCTCACATAAGCTACCTTCAAACCATCAGGAGAAATTTCAGCTAACATTTGTTTTCCTAACGATGCGTCGGCAAGTGGCGATATTTTTTTCGATTTCAAATCATAAATAAAATATTGAGCAAGGAATGATCTTCTGTAAATATACTCTGTTTCGGTAGTAAGTAATAATTTAGTTTCATCGGCATTGAATTCATAACTGTCAAATGAAATTACGCTACCGTTCCATTGTAAATCATCTTCATTTACCAGCGTTGCAACTTTTTCAAATGTTTTGTAAGAATATTTATTGATGACTTGTTTTCTATTTTCTTCTTCAAGAACAGTATAATGTTCACCATCATTCATTGAGGCAACCTCATCAACTGATTTTTGGAAAAATACAGGAGAAGCCCACACCGCTGAAAGCTCAAGTTTTTTTTGTGTAAAAGCGAATTGAAATAAAAAAATCGCAACAATTGAATAAAGAATTTTAATTTGATTCATGCAGTTTAAAATTATGGATACGAAGATAAGAGAATTTACTAATGAATTGATTTACTCATACACCGGAAAATTATATTCTTGAACGGAATGTGGTAAACGCGGCGATTTAAGTTTTCCTGACTCAATTTTTGACATAATGTCCTCAATAAGGATATCTTCATAAACAGGGTCATATTCGGTTTTTAAATTAGCGCCTCCTAATCTCGAAATTGTTTGCCACATAAAAGCTTTAGGTTTTCCTAAATATTTTTGTATAATATTATAGGTGGTTTGTCCGGTTTGGCGATAAACTAATTTATTAAACACTTTGCCTTCACTTATACTCATGTCCTTTACAATTTCGGTGAAGGAATTAAATAATTTTTCTTTTTCTGATTTTAAAAACTTTCGTTTATCTTTTTTTTTATTTAATGAAATCACATTGTTATCTAATGAATTTGATAATTCGAGAATGTAATTTGCCAATGATATATTTTTTAAGACTAACTTTTTTGTTTTTTCATATTTAATTCTAAACTCTTTGTTAGAGGTTCGAACAGTAATTTCAGGCAAAGTCATTCCCATTATTGTATCGCCATTTTCAACGGTTCTGAAATAAGACGATGTTTCAGCAATTTGTGCCAAAGATGTAAAACAAATTACACCACTAAAAATAACCGTAAAAACAATCGCAATTTTCATAAACTGAATATACGAAAAGTCCCCTTAAAAGTTAGTACCGAATTATGTTCGTGCTTTACGCCAAACAGAATTATTTGTTGCTTCGCTTAAATTTACTGTTAACTTATTATTGGTTTCCGTGTTAAAAAGCGTATGAAATACAATACTTACCGCTACTTCTTCAGCTGAATTTAACACAATCGATAACTCACTCGGAGTAAAATAATTTTTAACAAAATTAGTATCAAAATCCCCCGAAATAAAAGATTGGTGATTAAACGCAAACCTGCAAAATTCTAAGGTATTCTCAACACCGGCAATTTTATAATCATTAATGGCGCGTAACATTTTTAAGCGCGCCTCTTCGCGCGTTGGCGCATGAACAACTAGTTTTGCAATCATTGGGTCGTAAAAAATAGGAATTTCCATTCCTTGTGAATACGAATCATCTACACGAACATTATTGCCTCGCGGAATTTCATAAGCGCTTAGTGTTCCTATATCCGGTAAAAAATTATTTTTCGGATCTTCGGCATATACACGTATTTCAAAAGCATGTCCGTTTATAGTAAGGTCATTTTGTGTAAACGAAAGTTTCTTGCCTCTTGCAATTTCAATTTGCTCGCGAACCAAATCTAAACCGGTAATCATTTCGGTTACCGGATGTTCAACTTGTAACCGTGTATTCATTTCCAAAAAATAAAAATTCAAGTTGGCATCTATTAAAAACTCAACTGTTCCTGCACCTGAATAATTACATGCTTTCGCAACATTAACGGCGCATTCTCCCATTTGTTTACGCAATTCGGGTGTAAGAATTGATGAAGGAGCTTCTTCTACAACTTTTTGATGGCGACGTTGAATACTACATTCTCTTTCGAATAAGTAGCAAGTATTTCCAAAATTATCGGCCATTATTTGAAATTCAATATGACGAGGTTTAACAACATATTTTTCAATAAAAACACTTTCATCACCAAATGCACTTTTTGCTTCGCTCATTGCTCGTTCACATTGTTCTTTAAACTCTGCGCTATTTTCTACCATGCGCATTCCCTTTCCTCCACCTCCTGCCGATGCTTTAATAAGAACCGGAAATCCGATTTTTTCAGCAACTTTTTCGGCTGCTTTTAAATCTGTAATTGCACCGTCTGTGCCGGGAACCAATGGAATATTGAATTTTTTAACCGCATCTTTCGCCGCTAATTTACTTCCCATAACTTCCATACTTTCCGGCGATGGACCAATAAAAGTTAATCCGGCTTCCATTACTTTTTTTGCAAAACCGGCGTTCTCCGATAAAAATCCATAGCCGGGATGAATCCCTTGTGCTCCTGTTTTTTTAGCTGCGTTTATAATTTTATCATGTACTAAATAGCTCTCTTTACTTAATGAATTTCCAATGTGAATCGCTTCATCGGCATACAAAACAAATGGCGATGTTTTATCTGCATCGCTATAAACAGCAACCGTTAAAATACCCATTTCCTTACACGTACGCATAACGCGTAAAGCAATTTCACCTCTATTGGCAATGACTATTTTTTTCATTTTAATTTGAATTTTATAAAATCTGCTTCAACTCCATTTTCAGTAATTATCGCATCTGCCTTTTCAATTTTTTCAATTTTTTCGTAATTAAAAATTAGTGAATCGAGCAAATTCGTAAACGAATATTCAATTTTAGAATTAATTGTTAACAAAGTATTAAATGTAATATGCTTCAAAACCGAAAATTCATTTACCGGTGTATTCTGTACAAAAATCAAATAGTCCTTATAGGTCAACGCAATTGATTTATTAATAAAAACATCGGCAACGTTATCTCTGTACTTTATTCCAATTGCATTACGGGCATCAATTGTAATTATTGCATCAATATCCTTTTTCTTTTTTAGTCGCTTAATTGCCTTTTGCATTAAATAATCAAGTGACCGATTTATTCCTGCTATTTTTTGCGCCGTACTTGGACCCGGATAAGATAAAAAATCCTTTTTTGTTTTAAATGAACATACCGTATCAAATTCTCTTGCTGGTTTACCATACACAAATAATCCAATCCCTAATTCACGTCGAATTAATCCCCAATTTTCTTCTTGAACCGGAATTGATAATGAAATAGCTAACAACGCCAAAATAAAAATAGCTTTCACTCCTCTAAGGTAATTGAATTTTAATAATGGATTTAGCTGACAAGTTGTTATGAAAATTTAGAAATTATGACATAAATAAATCATTTTTTTAAATATAAACTGACACAAATTCATGATTTTCAACAATACAAACTAATGGCACTACAATTGTCATTGCACAGTTCAAAATTAGATAACATGAGCGATATTAAAATGAAACCACTTGCCGACCGCGTTCTGGTAGAACCGGTTGAAGCCGAATCTAAAACTGCAGGCGGTATTATTATACCGGATACTGCTAAAGAAAAACCAGTAAAAGGCAAAATTGTAGCCGTTGGTATTGGTAAAAAAGACGAACCAATGACACTTAAACCCGGAAATATTGTATTGTATGGAAAATATTCTGGTACAGAAATTCAAGTAGAAGGTAAAGACTATTTGATTATGAGAGAATCCGATATTTTTGCAATTTTAAATTAACTAAACAAAACTAAATTATTATGGCAGCTAAAGACATAACATTTGATATTGAATCACGCGATGCGCTTAAAAAAGGTGTTGACACACTTGCTAATGCAGTAAAAGTTACATTAGGGCCAAAAGGTCGTAATGTTGTAATTGAAAAAAAATTCGGTTCCCCTTCCGTTACTAAAGATGGTGTTTCTGTAGCAAAAGAAATAGAATTGCAAGATCCTGTTGCAAACATGGGAGCGCAAATGCTAAAAGAAGTTGCTTCTAAAACTGCAGACGTTGCCGGTGACGGTACTACAACTGCAACTGTATTGGCACAGGCAATTGTAAATGCAGGTTTAAAAAACGTTGCTGCCGGAGCAAATCCTATGGATTTAAAACGCGGCATCGATAAAGCTGTTGCTACTGTTGTTGCCGATCTAAAAAAACAATCACAAAATGTTGGTGACGACAATAAAAAAATTGAACAAGTTGCCACTATTTCTGCGAACGGAGATAATACAATCGGAAAATTAATTGCGCAAGCAATGGAAAAAGTTGGTAAAGAAGGTGTAATTACAGTTGAAGAAGCGAAGGGTACCGAAACAGAAGTAAAAACTGTAGAAGGAATGCAATTCGATCGCGGTTATCTTTCTCCATATTTTGTTACAAATGCCGAAAAAATGATTGCCGATTTAGAAAAACCATACATTCTTATTAGCGAAAAGAAAATTTCGACAATGAAAGACTTACTTCCGGTACTGGAAAAAGTTGCACAAACCGGAAAACAACTTTTAATTATTGCTGAAGATGTAGATGGTGAAGCGCTTGCAACACTTGTTGTAAATAAATTACGTGGCGCATTAAAAATTGCCGCCGTAAAAGCACCTGGATTTGGCGATCGTCGTAAAGCAATGTTAGAGGATATAGCAATTTTAACCGGAGGAACTGTTATTTCGGAAGAGCAAGGATATAAATTAGAAATGGCTGAACTTTCACATTTAGGTCAAGCAGAAAAAATTACGATAGATAAAGACAACACAACCGTTGTTAACGGGGTTGGAAAAGCTGCTGATATCAAAGCGCGTTGCAATCAAATTAAAGCGCAAATGGAAGCAACAACAAGTGATTACGACAAAGAAAAATTACAAGAGCGTTTGGCAAAACTTTCGGGTGGTGTTGCTGTACTTTATGTCGGCGCTGCTACTGAAGTAGAGATGAAAGAGAAAAAAGATCGTGTTGATGATGCTTTACATGCTACTCGTGCTGCTGTTGAAGAAGGAATTGTTGCAGGTGGAGGAACTGCCTACTTGCGTTCTATTGCAGCATTAGCAATTACAAAAACTGAAAATGAAGATGAAAAAATTGGAGTTGAAATAGTTAAAAAATCATTAGAAGCACCATTGCGCCAAATCGTCGAAAATGGTGGATTGGAAGGTTCTGTTATTGTAAATAAAGTATTAGAAGGAAAAGATGATTTTGGATTTAATGCAGCAACAGAAAAATTTGAAAATTTATTTAAGGCAGGCGTAATTGATCCAACTAAAGTATCACGTGTGGCGTTAGAAAATGCTGCCTCTGTTGCAAGTATGATTCTAACAACTGAATGTGTTTTAGCTGAGAAAAAAGAGAAAAAAGCAACACCTGCAATGCCGGGCGGCGGAATGGAAGACATGTATTAAACATCATTAATATTTATTTATTAAAGGCACATTTTATTATGTGCCTTTTTTGTTATCTACAAAACTTTGTATTGCTGCTTAAACCGAATCAGGTTTATAAAAAAAATCCCGACCAGATTTTGGTCGGGATTTCACCAAACAACCTTTCGGCTGTTCCGCTTATTGCAGAATTTTACTTCTTAACTTCTTCTGTCTTTACAGCGTCAGGAGCGGCAGCAGTTGTATCGGCAACAGCAGTCGTATCTACTTCCGGAGTTTCTGGCTCAGTAACTTCGGCAGTCGTATCAGCAGCAGTTTCTGTTGAATCACCTTCTTTTACTTCACCTTCTTTTGCACCGCCACATGAGGCAAGAGCTACGGCAGCAAACATAGATGCAGCTACCATTAATTGTTTCATTTTCATTGTTTTTTGCTTTTAGGGTTAAACTTTATTTGGTAGTGTATTCCACCAATACTAAAAGGTAACCCAAAAAATTATTATGAAATTTAAAGATTTAGAATAATGGGATATAACACGATATGAATCAGCTCTTTTTAGCTATGTATAATATTTCGTGTCGAATTAGGCGATTTCGTTCAGCCCTTTCAAAAGGAAGGTCGAATGCTAATTTATTTTGCTCAACTACAAAACCTACACGTGATAACTGTTTATGATAGTCTTGACCATATAATCTTAAGTGATCCTTTTGCCAAAAATGTTTTTCGCGCTCCTCGGGGCTCGTTATTGTTTTGTCTTCGTAGGTAGTAGCTCGATTATAATCGATTGGAACTTGAAAAACACCATATCCTCCTGGTTTCATAATACGATACAATTCTTTCATACATTGTAAATCATCTTCAACATGTTCTAAAACATGATTACAAAAAATAATATCAAATGTGTTATCCTCAAACGGAGCATGGTGCAAATCCATTTTTACATCGGCAATTGGTGATTCAATGTCTGCCGTTGTATAATCCAAATTTTTTAATGCTCGAAATCGTTTCAAAAAACATTGTTCCGGTGCAATATGCAATACTTTATGTTTGGCTGTAAAAAAATCAGAATGGTCTTTTAAATACAAATACATTAATCGATGCCGTTCTAAGGATAAACAATTCGGACAAAGTACATTTAAACGCTCAGTAGCGCCATAAGATAAAAATTTTCTGAAATGTTTATTGCACACTACACATTCAACCTTATTGCCACCTAAAAAAAGTGGGGCAAACCATCGAAATACATAACTCAACCGAATTAATAAAGGCCTTGGTAATTTTTTAAGTAAATATCTGTAAAGTTTTTTCATGAATTCGCTTGCAATACGCTTAATCCTTTTTTAACTAACGCTTCATCCACATACGCAAATGTTGAGAGTATTACCGGCAAACCATCAATAATTGCAATATCATGTTCATAGTGTGCAGATGGCTTTCCGTCGCTCGTTACTACTGTCCATCCGTCTCGCAATTGTTTTACATTTCGTGTACCCATATTAATCATCGGCTCAACCGCCAACGTCATACCCTCGATAAAAAGTGGTCCCTTGCTGCGTTTACCGAAGTTAGGAACTTCGGGTGCTTCATGCAACTTTCTTCCTAATCCGTGTCCAATTAATTCTCGCACAACACCGTATCCGTTTTTTTCGGCGTGATTTTGTATCGCAAAACTTAAATCACCTATACGGTTTCCGTTTCTGGCTTTTTCTATTCCCAATAATAAACATTCATAAGTAACGCGCATTAGTTTTCGTACTTCATCTTTTACTTCGCCTACGGCAAATGTGTAGGCATGATCTCCAAAAAAACCATTCAATTTAACTCCACAATCTACACTTACAATATCGCCATCACGCAAAGGAGTATTTCCGGGAATTCCATGAACAACAACTTCGTTTGGCGAAATACAAAGTGTGTTTGGAAATCCATTGTATCCTTTAAATGCCGGCATAGCTTTGTTATCACTAATAAATTCTTCAGCACGTTTGTCCAATTGCAATGGTGTAACACCGGGTTCAATCATTTCGGCAATTATTCCAAGAGTTTTTGAAACCAATAATGCGCTTTGACGCATTAATTCTATTTCATCTTTATTTTTTAATTCAGTTGCCATGATTTATACAAAACGTGACGACAAGATATTTAAATCTTTATCCAATTTATAAACTTTGGGTGCTCCTGTAGGAAGTTCAACTTTTAAAATTTGTTCGGGTGTTAACTTTTCTAAGTGCATCATTAAAGCACGTAAACTATTACCGTGCGCCGAAATAATAATATTACGCCCTTCTTTTAAAAGCGGTGCAATTTGTAGATCGAAATATGGAATTACTCTATCGGCGGTTCCCTTTAAACTTTCTCCGTTTGGTGGAGCAACGTCAAAACTTCTTCTCCAAATATGAACTTGCTCATCACCATATTTTGCGGCTGTCTCTGCCTTATTCGCACCTTGTAAATCTCCATAATGTCTTTCGTTTAAAGCAACATCTTTTACAATGGGAATATTATTTTGCCCAATGTCATTTAAAATAATGGATAACGTTCGTTGAGCACGTTTTAAATCACTGGTAAATGCACAATCAAAATGAAAATCTTTCAATTTAGTTGCAGCGTTATGGGCTTCTTCTTCACCTTTTGCAGTAATATCAACATCTATCCAACCGGTAAATCTATTTTCTAAATTCCAGGCCGATTGACCATGACGAGTAATAACCAATAATGACATACTATTTTTTACCTATAAATTTTTTGGCGAAATTATACAATAAACGAACACCAACACCCGATGCTCCTTTATGATGATAATGCGAAGCCGCTCCGCTAATGAAAGCCGGGCCTGCTATATCTAGGTGAATCCAGTCATAAGAAACAAAATGCTCAAGAAATTTTGCAGCAGTAATCATTCCTCCGGTAGGCCCACCAATATTTTTGATATCGGCAACATCTGATTTTATAAGTTCATTATATTCTCTCCACATTACAAACTCGGCACAACGTTCATAAACTTCTTTACCGCTTTCAACCATTATCGTTTTGTATTTTGTTTTATTGGCCATTAGTGCAATACCGTACGGGCCTGTAACATTACTCGCTGCTCCGGTTAGTGTTGCAAGGTCAATTACCAAAGCCGGATTGTATTTTTTTGCATAAACCAAAGCGTCTGCTAAAATTAATCTCCCTTCGGCATCGGTGTTTTGAATTTCTACAGTGGTTCCATCACTAATAGTAATTATATCATCTTGAACTAAGGCATTCAGTCCAATTCTATTATCAGTTGCCGGCACAATCCCAACTGCATATATAGGCAAACGGTTAGACGAAATTGCAGTTAGCGCTCCAATAACTGCTGCACCGCCACCCATATCGCATTTCATTGTTCCCATTACACCGTTTATTTTTAAATTATTGCCTCCGGTATCATAAACAACGCCTTTACCAACAAAAACTAACGGTTTTTTATTTTTTGCATTTTTTGGTTTGTATTGCATAACAGTAAATGTAGGCTCATCTATACTTCCTTTATTTACGCCTAACAATCCTCCCATTTTGTTTTTTTCAATTTCTTTTTTATTCATCACGTGAACCGAAAACCCATTTGCTTTTCCTTGTTTTTTTGCGAAGTTTCCAAGATCGGTTGCATTAAAAAAAATGACAGGTTCATTCACAATATCTTTCGTGATTTTTACGGCATACAATGTTTTGTTAAGTTCAGTAAGGCTTTCTTCTTTAATTATTTTATCATTTACAAAAACATTCTCCAAACTATTTGATGGTCCTCCTTTTTTTAAATGTCTGAAAAATTCATAATTAGTGAGTTCCAACCCTTCCAAAAAGGCAAGTGTTTGTGAGGAATTAAATAACGAAGTGGGTTTTTCAAGAATTATTGCGTTAGTCCTATGAGAGTTAGCTAGTTTACACAATTGTGACCCCAATATTCGAATATCCTCTAAAATATATTCCGAGTCAGTATTTTTAGAGGGGGAATAAATAACAAAAAACAATTTATCAATTCCATTAAAAACAAATTTAACGTCCGATTTTCCGGCTTTTACACATTCAACTATATAATTTTTTTGATTACCGAAAATATCGGGAATTGTTTTTGCGGTTGAAGAAAAAAAATAAACTTTAGCAGTTTCTTTTAGGCTTTTAGGTGGTTTATTAGTAAACATAATTTCAGATTAGTTCGATTAATGATTGAATAGCTTGATCAATATTTTTTTTAACTTGTACAATATCCGCCTCCATCATATAGCATGGAGCGGTTACTATTTTATTTTTTTTGTCGATACATATTTCTAAAATGGATTTCATTTCAGTTATACAACCAATACTATTCATTCCATTTGAAATGGCATCAATATCATAAGGGCTTTTTTCTGCGTTAGTACCAACCGTTAGATGTGCTGAACAGTTTTCGTTTTCTAACGCCTTTGCAATAACCGTTGGGCCCATACACAATCCGCATATCGGTTTATTTAATTGATGCATGGATACAATTGCATTTTGAACATCAGTATTAATTTCACCTTGCGAACCGTTAAATGCCCACTTTGTTAAATTTTTAGCTGCACCAAATCCACCCGGAATTACTAATGCGTCGTAGTCATTAGCACTAAATTCTTTTAATTCTTTTATGTTTCCACGGGAAATTCGCGCAGCTTCAACTAACGTGTTTCGAACTTCTGTCATTTCAACACCGGTAATATGGTTTACTACATGGTGTTGATTTATTGAGGGTGCAAAACATTGATAAGAAAAATTCTTTTCTGCTAAAGCTAATAATGAAAACACCGCTTCTTGGATCTCGCTTCCGTCATATACACCGCATCCTGATAAGATAACTGCTGCTTTTCTCATTTATAAGTGAATTGATAACGAGTAAAAATAAAAAATCCCGCCACGTAGCGGGATTAAAGTTATTTAGTCGTTGAAGTTCCCGGTGCTACAGGTGGCTTAATGCCCGGAGGATTTCCACCTTTCATTCCTGTAGGAAGGTCATTCATTGGAACACTTGACTCAGGATTTGAATTTTGTTTTTGAGCTTGTACCCCACGCATGTAAGGCGTAGCCATTAAACAAAGCGCTAAAAGAGAAATAGCTAATGTCCATGTCACTTTTTCAACACCCTCGGTTGTTTGCTTAACTCCGCTAATTTGATTTAACGCTCCAAAATTGGACGCAATTCCGCCGCCTTTTGGATTTTGAATGAGGACAATTCCTATAATGCCTAAACAAGCTATTACAATTAATGTGATAATTAAATATTCCATTTTTAATAGTTCTTAATGTTCTTAATTACTTCCCGAATTTTTTCGATGCGGGTCGCAAAGTAAGTTCTTTTTTCGGGATATTTCAAACTTAATTTCTCATAAGCGGCAATTGCTTTGTTGTAAATCCCTTGACGTTCAAAGATTATTGCCAACGATTCGGTTACCAAATTTTCATCAAATATCAAACTCTGTTTAGCGGCACTACTAGGTGTAAAAAATTCGGTTTTTTTGGGTATAATTTTAGGTTCAGATTTTACAAATTTATCAATCAAATGATCAATTTTTTTCAGTTTTTCCTCTCTTGAAATCAACTTATTTGTATGCGGATTTAACCATGCTCCGAAACTACTTGGTTCATTTTCATTTTTCGAACTATCAGTTTCGTTTTCTTCGACTTTAGGCAACTCAATTTCCGCTATTTCTTTTTGTAAACTCTTATCTATTGCTTCTTTTAGTATTTCCTTCTCAATATTAGAAACCACTATAATTGGTTTTGAAAAAGCGCGCTCAGAGGAAGTATAATCGACATCAATTTTCTTGTAATTTAAACTTTTAAGAACCTCACTACTTAATTCTTCATCAGCCATAACCGATGATGCCAAATCATCCTTTTCAATAATAGAATCCGTATTTATGTTAGTTTCTTGATTAATATTTTTATTTTCAGTTATTTGTGTTACTGTTTGAATTTCCTTAGAATTAGTATTTTCAGATTTAAAAACATCATTACCATTTATTAAGTAAAAAAGCCATGCCCGATTTGGCGCCAAAACCGAAGACAATTGAATTAATTGTTCGCTTGAAAAATTATTTTCCTCTTTTCTTTTTTTGGCCAATGCAGCCTGAATAACAATAGAATAAGGGTATTTTTTAGCGAA
>FRDC01000293.1_pt1 | contig 98632 bp, 90 predicted proteins | sample 1106171 | NCBI WGS metagenome assembly FRDC01 (sample SAMEA3930566, study PRJEB13176) | freshwater metagenome | biome: Drinking water system; feature: drinking water; material: water | place: Singapore | collected 2014-12-20
GGTGCGGGGGCCGTCCACCCCATCACGTCAGCAATGGTGGACGTGGATCGTCATCCTCCTTCTCGCGTCGGATCTCGGCGGCGGACTCGTCGCGAATGCCCTGCCGGCGACGCAGCGCTGGTATCACCGACCCGGGACGTCAGCGCGTGACCATCTTGGATTTGCGGCGATGCATGTCCACGCTTTCGTGTTCGCCTGGCTGGCTCCTGCCGCCATGCCGTGGCCAGCGGCCATCGCGCTTTATTGCTGGATGCTGGCGAGCTGCGTCGTCATCCTGTTTTTCCCGGTGATTCTGCGCAGGGCCGTTGCCTTCGCACTCACGGCGCTCGGCACGGTTCTGTTCGGCATTTGGGTGCCCATTGCATCCCCGCTCGGCTGGACCGCGCTCGTCCTGCTGCTCAAGATTGTTGGCGGTCACATGATCGGGCCCGACCGGAAAACCGGGTAAGGCGGGTCGAGGTAGCAGCGGGTGCAAATGCAACCGGCGCCAGTAGGAGCGTATCTTTGCCGGTTCGCCAACCCATCGATCAGGCCTGCGTTGACGGTACTTTTTGCCGTTATCCCGTTTCGCGTGTCGGCCTTGCGACGGTGATTGAATCGCCGATAGTCGTCGATAGATCGCTTGCCGAGGTCGACGGGAATTGCCCAACAATATCAGCAGCGTGGATTTCTGATGGGGTTCAAGTCGGGAAGTATTGCACGGCGAAATTCTCAACTCATTTCAATTCAGGAGGTTAGCTATGGGCCTAATGGTCGAGTGGGAGTGAGAGCGTGACGCACTTGGCCGCGCGCCCAAGTGGCGCCCGCGGCTGAACGCATCGCCGATGCTTCAGCCGGGCAATCCCGCCAGCGCCGCCTTCAATCGGGGCGCGGCGAAATCGAGGAAGGCGCGTAGCTTCAGCGGGAGCAGCGGAGGGCCGGTGTGCACGAGGTGAACCGGGATCGGCTCGGGTGCGTAATCGTCGAGAATGGTCACGAGCCGCCCGTCGCGAATGGCGGGCGCGGCCTGGTAGGACATCATCCGTGCGACCCCCAGGCCGGCGGAGGCCGCCTCGATCAGGGCGTCGGCGGTGTTGACCCCAAGGCGCGGCCGGATGGTGATCGGGCCGGCGTCCGGGCCGGAAGCGAACGTCCAGCTTCTTGAAATTTGCAGTCCCTCAAACGCGATACAGTCATGGGTAGCGAGCTCGCCCGGGGTGGTCGGCGTTCCTCGGTCGGTCAGATAATCCGGGCTGGCGCAGCTGATCCAGCGCACCGTACCGACGCGGAGCGCGACGAGGCCGCTATCGGGTAGCCGGCCCAGCCGCGCCGCGACGTCGACGTGATTGTCGACCAGATCGACGACCGAATCCGATAGGATGAGGCGGACGTTGACCTCAGGATAGGCGCCGAGAAATTCGAGCACGATCGGCAGCATGTGCAGCTTGCCGAACATGATCGGCGCGGAGATCAGCAACTCGCCGCGTGGAGCGCGATATTCGCCTGATGCCGCGCGCTCCGCCTCGTCCAGTTCGGCCATGATCCGGCGCGCGGCGGCGACGAACGCCTCGCCCGCGTCGGTCAGCACCAGCTTGCGGCTCGTCCGCACCACGATCTGGGTGCCGAGATGCGCCTCCAGCTCGGACACTTTCCGGCTGACCGTAGGCAGCGACATCCCCAGCGCGCGCGAGGCGGCGGACAGGCTGCCACCGTCAATGGCCGCGAGCAGGGTGCGGATGGCGTCAAAACGGTCCACGGCGACCCTTCCACGAGACGGAAGTTTTATTTCCGAAAATAGGGAATACTAGCATTCTGCGGAAGGGTCTACCTCCAGTTCACCGGCGCTTCGCTGGAACAGCCAGCCAAGGACAGAACCCATGACTCCCCGCACCACCTACCACTTCGCCAGTGTGAACGGCCGCCAGATCTTCTACCGCCGGGCGGGCAACCCCGCGACCCCGACGATCCTGTTGCTCCACGGCTTCCCGACGTCGAGCTTCATGTTCCGCGATCTGATTCCGCTGCTCGCTGATCGCTTCCACGTGATCGCGCCGGATTATATCGGTTTCGGCCAGTCGGACGCACCGTCCAGCGGCGAGTTCGACTATACGTTCGACAATCTGAGCGAGCATGTCACGGGGCTGATCGAACAGCTCGGGCTCAGCTCCTACATTCTGTACATGCAGGATTTCGGCGGCCCCGTCGGCTTCCGCCTGTTCACCGCGGCGCCCGAGAAGGTCGCCGGCTTCGTCATCCAGAACACCAACGCCTATATGGAGGGCGTCGGCGAACTGCCTGCCCAGATTTTCCTGCCGCTGTGGGACAAGCGCGACGCGGCCAGCGAAACGGGTGCGCGCGCCTTCCTTGCGCCCGACACGACCAAGTTCCAGTATCAGGTCGGCGCGAAGAATGTCGACGCGATTAGCCCCGACAATTGGACCCACGACCAAGCGCTGCTCGATCGTCCCGGCCACGACGCCGCCCACCTCGATCTGCTGGAAGACTATAAGACCAATGTCGCCGCCTATGAGAGCTGGCACGAGGCGTTTCGCCGTCACCGGCCCAAGACGCTGATCGTTTGGGGCAAGAACGACCCGTTCTTCATCCCCGCCGGCGCTGAAGCGTTTCTGGCCGATCTGCCGCAGGCGCGGTTGGTATGGCTCGATGCCGGCCATTTCGTCCTAGACGAAAATGCCCCGCAGGTCGCAGTCGAGATCAAGGCAAGTTTCGCGTGATACACCGAAACGGCACGTTTCGTTCGTCGGGCGATCTCGCCCCGCTCCACGCCGGCCAAGTCGCGTTCCACCAGGACCGGGTCGATGTCATCCTCGGCCCCAAGGGAGGGCGAGCGTCATGAACGTCCCTTCGAGCGATGTCGCCTTCACGCCCGCGGTGAAAACGGTGCAGACCCGGCGCGGCTCGCGCGGCGCCTATGCCGCGATGGAGGCCAAGGGGGGATTCCGCACCGCGATCGACGCGCGGTTGCGGGAAGCTCTGGCCATGGCGAACAGCGCCTATCTCGTCACCGCCAGCGCCGATGGCCAGCCCTATGCCCAGCATCGCGGCGGCCCGCGTGGTTTCATGCGGGTGGTGGATGATCATACCATCGGCTTCGCCGACTATAGCGGTAACCGGCAATACATCTCGACCGGGAACCTTTCCGAAAATCCGCAGGCGTTTCTGTTCCTGATGGACTATGCGCATCGCCGGCGGGTGAAGATCTGGGGCCGCGCCCGCGTGATCGAGGGCGACGCCGCGCTCAACGCCACGCTGATGCCGGCAGGCTCCAAGGCGGCGGCCGAGGCGGCGATCCTGTTCGAGATCGTCGCCTGGGACTTGAACTGCCCGCAGCACATCCCGCAGAAGTTCGACGCCGAGGACGTCGCCGCCGCGCTTGGCGAGCGGGACGCGCGCATCGCCGCGTTGGAGGCCAAAGTAGAACGCTTGAGAGGAAATCCCACATGAGCCGCCCACCGCTGCCGCCCTTCACCGATGCGACCGCCGCCGAAAAGGCGCGGTTGGCCGAGGATGCGTGGAACAGCCGTGATCCCGCGCGGGTCGCGCTTGCCTATACGCCCGAAAGCCGGTGGCGGAACCGCGCCGAGTTCATCACCGGCCGCGCCGCGATCGAGGCGTTCCTGCGCCGCAAATGGGCGCGCGAGCTCGATTACCGGCTGATCAAGGAGGTGTGGACCCATGCCGGCAACCGCATCGCGGTGCGCTTCGCCTATGAATATCGCGACGATAGCGGAACTTGGTTCCGGGCCTATGGCAACGAGAATTGGCAGTTCGACGCGGAGGGGTTGATGGAGCGCCGCATCGCGAGCATCAACGAGCACCCCATCGACGAGAGCGACCGCAAGTTCCGCTGGCCGCTCGGGCGCCGGCCGGACGATCATCCGGGGCTTAGCGATCTCGGGCTTTAGGGGCCGGGCGGGGGCTTAATCGACGAGCGCGACGAGCCGGAACCGTTCGCACCACAGCCGCATGTCGTCGGCGAACCCACCGTTGCGCTCGAAATAGTCGCGATGCGCCCGGCGCCAGAAATCGAGCGATAAGTCGCCTTCGCCTTCGTCGCGCGCGAAAGCCGCGTCGACCTCGGCGAAGTGCCGCTCGCGTATTTCGACTGTCTCGATCACCGCCCGCGGAATGCCTTTGCCATCGAGCACGACCGAGCGTTCGCCGGGTTCGCTCGGGCCAATATGGTGCGCCGACCAGCAGGTCGCGGTCTTCCGCCCCGCGATCACCAGCGCGAGCAGTGCGTCGGCAAGCGCCGCCGAGTCTCCAAAGGCGAAGCGCTCCAGCCCTGCGACGCTCTCGGCGGACACGCGCGCGGTCATTCCGCCGCCTCCTGCCGCCGCCGGGACCGCGCCAGCCGGGGCGTGCGCTCGATCTCCGCGGCATCCTTGATCGCCTTGCGCAGGGTGTCGCGCTTGTCGTGGATCGAGGCGATCACCGGCCCAACCGCGACGCCGAGGTCGGTCAACACCGCCTCGGCGAGTTGCAGCGAGCTTTCGAGCGTTTCGGGCACCGCGTCGGTCACCCCCGCCTTGTAAAGCTCGGCGGCGTGATCGGTGTCGCGCGCGCGGGCGATGATCGTGAGATCGGGCACCCAGCCGCGCACCCGGCGGGTGAGGTGGACGGTCAGCACCGGATCGTCCATCGTCAAAATCAGCGCCTGGGCGCGCCCAAGGTTGAGCCGATCGACCAATTCGCTGCGCGAGACGTCCCCGAAAAGCACCGCATAGCCCTCGCGCCGCGCGGCGGTGACGCAATCGATATCGGCCTCGACCGCGACATAGCTTTGGCCATGCATCGCCAGCATGTCCGCGACCATCCGCCCGACGCGGCCAAAGCCGATGACGACGACGCCCGCGCCTTCGGGCGGGATGATCTCTTCGGGGCGATCGCTGCCCTGGCGCCGGTCGATCGCGCGCGCCGCGAGCCGCCCGAGAAAGGCGAGCATCGGGGTGAGCGTCAGGCCCAGCGCGGTCACGATCTCCCAGAAATTGATCGTCGCTGGGGCAATCATCGCGCTGCCCGCCGCGGTCGCGAGCACGATCAGCGTGGTTTCCGACGGGCTCCCCATCATCACGCTGGTCTCGGCGGCGACCGAATTGCGCTGCCCGGCGAGCTTCAGCAGCGCGAAGGTGACGAGCGTCTTGATCGCGACCACCCCCGCGATCGCGCCGAGCAGCGCTTGCCAGTTCGCGGCAAGTTGGGCGAGATCGAGCCGCATCCCGACGCTGATCAGAAACACCCCCAGTGCCAACCCTTTGAACGGCGCGGTGATCACCTCGACCTCGCGGTGATAGTCGGTCTCGGCGATCAGCAGCCCGGCGAGCAGCGCGCCGATGATCGGCGACAGCCCTGCCGCCTCGGTCGCGAGGCTGGCGATCACCACCACCAGCAGCGAGGCGGCGAAGAACAGCTCGGGGCTCTTGGTGCGCGCGGCCTGGGCGAAGACGCGGGGCAGCACCAACCGCCCGACCAGGAAGATCGCCGCGATGGTCAGCCCGCCCACCAGCAGCACTTGCAGCAGCGCCGCGCTGTCGGCGCCGCCGGGGCCGAAGGCGGCAAGCGCGAACAGGATCGGCACCAGCGCCACATCCTCGAACAACAGCATCGCGAAGGCGAGCCGCCCGACCGGGGTCGCCGCGCCCGCGATCGGCAGCACCAGCGCGGTCGACGACAAGGCAAGCGCGATGCCGAGCCCCAGCGCGGCGAAGCTCGCCTGACCGAACAGGATGAGCGCGGCGGCGATCAACAGGCCAGAGACGAACAGCTCGGCCGCGCCCAGCCCGAACACTTCGCGGCGCAATTCCCACAGCCGGCGGAACGACAGTTCCAGCCCGATCGAGAACAGCAGCAGGATGATACCGAACTCGGCGAAGGGCTCGATCGCCGGCGGATCGGTGATGGTGATGTGCCGCAGCCACGGGATCTCACCCGCCAGCCGCCCGAGCCCCGCCGGTCCGACGAGAACGCCGACGAGGATGAAGCCGATCACCGGGCTGATCCGCGCACGGGCGAAGGCCGGAATCACCAGCCCCGCCGCGCCCAGAATCACCAGGACATCGGAATAGTCGTTGCTGGAGACGTGCAGGGCCATGCCGCGATGCTAGCGGGATGGGGCGGCTTTGTCAGGCATGAGACGCGGGGAGGGCGTATGAAGACGCGCCGCCCCGGCGCCCCGCGTTCGCGGCGGCGCCGGGCGCGCTGAGCGTTACGCGAGCACGCTCCCCATCGCGGATTCCAGATTGACGCGCACCGCCTCGAAAAATTGCTCGGTCGTCATCCACGGCTGGTCGGGGCCGATCAGGATCGCCAGGTCCTTGGTCATCTTGCCGCTTTCCACCGTCTCGATGCAGACGCGCTCGAGCGTTTCGGCGAACGCCGTCACCTCGGGCGTGCCATCGAACTTGCCGCGATATTTCAGCCCCCCGGTCCAGGCGAAGATCGAGGCGATCGGGTTGGTCGAGGTCGCCTTGCCCTGCTGGTGTTGGCGATAATGGCGGGTGACGGTGCCGTGCGCGGCCTCCGCTTCCACCGTCTTGCCATCGGGGGTGAGCAGCACCGAGGTCATCAGCCCGAGCGAGCCAAACCCTTGCGCCACCTGGTCCGACTGAACGTCGCCATCATAGTTCTTGCAGGCCCAGACGAACTCGCCGTGCCATTTGAGCGCGCTGGCGACCATGTCGTCGATCAGGCGATGCTCATAGACGACGCCGGCTTCCTTGAAGCGGTCGGCGAATTCGGCCTCGAACACCTCGGCGAACAGATCCTTGAAGCGGCCATCATAGGCCTTCAGGATCGTGTTCTTGGTCGAGAGATAGACGGGCCAGCCGCGGCCGAGGCCGTAATGGAACGAAGCGCGCGCGAAATCGCGGATCGAGTCATCCAGATTGTACATCCCCATCGCGACGCCCGAGGAGGGATAGTTGAACACTTCCTCCTCGATCACCTGGCCGTCCTCGCCCTCCCACTTCATCGTGAGCTTGCCCGGGCCGGGGACGCGGAAATCGGTCGCACGATACTGGTCGCCAAAGGCATGGCGGCCGACGACGATCGGCTTGGTCCAGCCTGGAATCAGCCGGGGGACGTTGCGGATCACGATCGGCTCGCGGAACACCACGCCGCCCAGGATGTTGCGGATCGTGCCGTTGGGCGATTTCCACATCTTCTTCAGGCCGAACTCGGTGACTCGCGCCTCGTCAGGAGTGATCGTCGCGCACTTCACGCCGACGCCATATTTCTGGATCGCGCGCGCCGATTCCACCGTCACCCGGTCGTCGGTCGCGTCACGGTGCTCGACGCCGAGGTCGTAATAGTCGAGGTCGATGTCGAGATAGGGAAGGATGAGCCGCTCGCGGATCCATTGCCAGATGATGCGGGTCATCTCGTCGCCGTCGATCTCCACGACGGGCGTCTTCACCTTGATCTTCGCCATCGATTGCTCGCTTGTTCCTGAGGGAGGGAAAGCCCAAGCTCTAGGGCCAAGGCCAGCGCCGATCAACCGCCCGGCGCACGCGAAGCCGGTCCGGCTTGCGAGGAATTGCGGCATTGAAAAGGCACGCGACGCGGGTTAGCCTTCGCCCGATGGGGTATCCCGATAAACCGCCGTCCCAGTCGAGCCGCCACCAGGGCAGTGTCAAATGGCGCTTTCCGGAGGTGCATCCGGAAGGGCGCAAATATGTTTTGATCGCCGCGGTCGCGACCTTCGTGTCGCTGTTCGTCTGGTCGTTCCTCACTTGGCCGCTGGTCGGACTGACGATCTGGGTCGCCGCGTTCTTCCGCGATCCGGTGCGGGTGACGCCCGTGGGCGACGATCTGCTGGTGAGCCCGGCCGATGGACTGGTGACGCTGATCGAGCGCGTGGCGGTGCCGCGCGAACTCGCCGGCCCTCAGGCGCTGGGCGACGCGCCGGTGCTGCGCGTGTCGATCTTCATGAGTGTGTTCGACGTCCATATCAACCGCACCCCGATCGCGGGCACGATCCGGCAGGTCGTCTATATCTCGGGCCGCTTCCTCAACGCCGATCTCGACAAGGCGAGCGAGGAGAATGAGCGCCAGCACATCGTGGTCGAGGGGCGCGACGGGCGTCGGATCGGCTTCACCCAGATCGCCGGGCTGGTCGCGCGGCGGATCGTGCCGTTCGTGAAGCCGGGCGACATGGTCGCCGTGGGTCAGCGCGTCGGGCTGATCCGCTTCGGCAGCCGGGTCGATGTCTATCTGCCCGATGACATGGTATGCCAGGTGACGCTCGGCCAGCGCGCGGTGGCGGGTGAGACGGTGATCGCCCGGGTGGGCGCGGCGCCGATGGTCGGGGTGGCGCAATAATTTGGATTTTTGAGCGTTGCCATCAGGCACCGGGTTTGAGGAGCGCCCGCTGCGGTTCGACCGTCGCTCGGTGCTTGCGCCGCCTTACTCGGCGAAGGCTAAGGTCCAGCCGCGCGGGATTCGACAAGCGGGCATCACCACGAGGGCCGTTGGAGAGCCGGGTTCCGGACTTCGCCGGGGAAGGCGCGACGATCGCTAAACGACCGCGCCAATCCTACCCATGAGCCGCCGCCGCCCACGTCCCGGTTTGCCGCTGCGCGCGGTCGCGCCCAATGCGGTCACCGCGCTTGCCTTATGTTCCGGATTGACCGGGGTGCGTTTCGCGATCTCCGGCGACTGGCCGCTCGCGGTGACGATGGTGCTGCTCGCGGCCGTGCTGGACGGGCTCGATGGCAGCGTCGCGCGGCTGGTCCGCGGGGAAAGCCGTTTCGGCGCGGAACTCGATTCGCTTTCGGATGCGATCTCGTTCGGCGTCGCGCCGGCGCTGATCCTCTACCTCTGGTCGCTCCAGACGCTGCCGCGCTTCGGCTGGCTGAGCGCGCTGCTGCTCGCGGTGTTCTGCGCGCTGCGGCTGGCCCGGTTCAACGCGGCGATCGATGTCGCCGATCAACCGCACAAATCCGCCGGCTTTTTCACCGGGGTGCCGGCGCCGGCCGGGGCAGGGCTGGCGATGCTGCCGCTCTATCTGTGGCTGCTGAGTGGATGGCCACCGCTGCGGGCGCCCTGGCTGGTCGCGCCCTGGGTCGCGTGCATCGCCCTGTTGATGGTGTCGAGCGTCGCTACATTCAGCCCCCGCTCGCTCCGCCTGCGTCGGGCGATCAGGTTCGAGGCGATCGCGGTGATCGTGCTGCTGGGCGCAGCCTTCGCGTCGGCGCCCTGGCACCTGCTTTCCATCCTGAGCGGCGCCTATTTGCTCAGCATCCCGTTCAGCGCGCGCGCCTTCGCGCGGGTCAGGCAGCGGCGCGCCAAGCAGGCGCCATCGCCGTAACGACGCGAGGCGTCGGGCGCCGGGCCGGCACAGCCGCGATCGTCGCCCCCGGGGCTTGCCGGCTCCTCAGTAGCGCCACGATCCGCGGAAGCGCCGGCAGCAACGTATCAAGGAAGATCTGGGCGACCAGAACCAAGGCGCTTCCGAAGAGGACCGTACCGAGCAGAGCCATCATTACCCAACTCCCTGTCACACCATCATTTTCGCGGCGAGCCTAACGCGTAACCGCAACGCGCCGTTCCCGTTCGCTTTACAATCCCACTATGTTCCACCAACGTTCCGCGTGTCAACCCTTCATCTCCAGCCTTGATTTCGCGGCACCGATGGCGTAGGTGCGCCGCCTCAACCCCGCATGGGAAGCGTTCATACCGGTGTCGGCTTGCAGCTGATCACGGCTTCCCAGAGGTGAAACCGGAAAGGAAATGATTATGGCGGCTCCTGTCGTCACCATGCAGCAATTGCTCGAGACCGGCGCGCATTTCGGTCACCAGACCCACCGCTGGAACCCGAAGATGAAGCCTTACATCTTCGGTGAGCGCAACGGCGTTCACATCCTCGATCTGTCGCAGTCGGTTCCGCTGTTCGCGCGGGCGCTCGATTTCATCTCGGCGACGGTCGCCGCCGGCGGCAAGGTGCTGTTCGTCGGCACCAAGCGCCAAGCGCAGGAGCCGGTCGCGGAGGCCGCGCGCCGGTCGGGCCAGCATTTCGTCAACCACCGCTGGCTGGGCGGGATGCTCACCAACTGGAAGACCATCTCGGGCTCGATCAAGCGCCTGAAGATGCTGGAAGAGCGCCTGTCGGGCGACACCGCCGGCCTGACCAAGAAGGAAGTGCTGCAGCTGACCCGCGAGCGCGACAAGCTCGAACTGTCGCTGGGCGGCATCCGCGACATGGGCGGCATTCCCGACGTGATGTTCGTGATCGACGCGAACAAGGAAGAGCTGGCGATCAAGGAAGCCAATACGCTCGGCATCCCGGTCGTCGCGATCCTCGATTCGAACGTCTCGCCCGATGGCATCGCTTTCCCGGTGCCGGGCAATGACGACGCGAGCCGCGCGATCCGCCTGTACTGCGAAGCGATCGCGATCGCCGCGACCCGTGGCGGCCAGGAAGCGCAGGCGCGCTACACCGGCGACATCGGCGCGCTCGACGAGCCGCTGCCCGAAGCGGCGCTGGACGTCGCGCCCGAGGTCTATGCCGAGCAACCCGGTGACGTCGCCGCGACCGAGACCCCCGCGCTCGACGCCTGAACCGTCGCCGAACTGACACAAGGGCGGGATAGGCGCGAAGGCCTGTCCCGCCCGTCATCATGTTGAACCCATCAAAGGACCAGGATCATGGCCGAAGTCACTGCCGCCACCGTCAAGGAACTGCGCGAGAAGAGCGGCGCGGGGATGATGGACTGCAAAAAGGCGCTCGCCGAAACCGGCGGCGACATGGATGCGGCGATGGATTGGCTGCGCACCAAGGGCCTCGCCGCCGCCGCCAAGAAGTCGAGCCGCACCGCGGCCGAAGGGCTGATCGGGATCGCGGTCGCCGGCACCAAGGGCGCGGCGATCGAGGTGAACTCGGAGACCGATTTCGTCGCCAAGAACGATATTTTCCAGGCGTTCGTCCGCGAAGTCACGCAGATCTCGCTTGAACAGGGCGATGATCTGGCGGTGATCAAGGCAGCGGCGATGGCCTCGGGCAAGACCGTCGAGGAGCAGCTCGTCGCCAATATCGCGACGATCGGCGAGAACCAGAATCTGCGCCGCGCGCGTCGGCTGGAAGTGAAGGCCGGCGCGGTGGTGCCCTATGTCCACAATTCGGTCGCGCCGGGCCTCGGCAAGATCGGCGTGCTCGTCGCGCTGGAGAGCGAGGCGGGCGCGGATGTGCTCGAGCCGCTGGGCAAGCAGATCGCGATGCACATCGCCGCCGCGTTTCCGCTCGCGCTGCGCGAGGACGAGCTCGACGCCGAGGTGATCGAGCGCGAGCGCGCGATCGCCACCGAAAAAGCGGCCGAGAGCGGCAAGCCCGCCGACATCGTTGCGAAGATGGTCGATGGCGCGATCGCCAAGTACCGCAAGGAAAACGCGCTGCTCAGCCAGCTGCTGGTGATGGACGGCAAGACCAAGATCGCCGATTTCGTGGCGCAGGCCGCGAAACAGGCGGGCAGCGACATCCAGCTGACCAGCTATGTCCGCTTCCAGCTGGGCGAGGGGATCGAGAAGGAAGCCAGCGATTTCGCCGCCGAAGTCGCCAAGGTTTCGGGCGTGCCGCAGCCGGGCGCCTGATCGCGTTATCGGGTGCCGGGGTCGTTATGCCCCGGCACCTGATCCGCCTTGCAATTCCCGGTCGCGCGCCTAAGGTCCGCGCCACTTCAGCCCCGGACCCGTGATGACGATCCCTCACTTCAAGCGCATCCTCCTGAAGCTATCGGGCGAGGTCCTGATGGGCCAGCAGCAGTTCGGGATCGATCCGGCGACGGTCGATCGCGTTGCCGGGGAGATCGCAGCGGCCAAGCAGGCGGGCCATGAAATGTGCGTCGTCGTTGGCGGCGGCAACATCTTTCGCGGGCTGGCGGGCGCCGCCAAGGGCTTCGACCGGACGAGCGCCGACTATATGGGGATGCTCGCGACCGTGATGAACGCGATCGCGGTGCAGAACGCGCTGGAGAAGATGGGCGTCGAAACGCGCGTCCAGTCGGCGATACCAATGGCGAGCGTGTGCGAGCCCTATATCCGCCGCCGCGCGATCCGGCACATGGAAAAGGGCCGGATCGTGATTTTCGCCGCTGGCACCGGCAACCCGTTCTTCACCACCGACACCGCCGCCGCCTTGCGCGCCGCCGAGATGAACTGCGACGCGCTGTTCAAGGGCACCAGCGTCGACGGCGTGTACAACGCCGATCCGAAAAAGGATGCGAGCGCGACGCGCTACGAAACGCTCGGCTTTGGCCAGGTGCTGGCGGACAATCTGAAGGTGATGGATGCGGCGGCGGTCGCTTTGTGTCGCGAAAACAACATCCCGATCGTGGTGTTCAACATCCGCAAGGAAGGCAATCTCGCCTCGGTGATGGAGGGCGAGGGCACCTATACGATCGTGCAGAACCTGGAGAGCTGAAGACCATGCCCGCCTATGACAAGGCCGATCTGGAACGCCGGATGCACGGCGCCGTGGAAGCGCTGAAGAACGATTTGGGGGGGCTGCGCACCGGCCGCGCGAGCGTGACCTTGCTCGATCCGGTGACGGTCGAGGTTTATGGCAGCCATATGCCGCTCAATCAGGTCGCGACCGTCTCGACGCCCGAGGCGCGGCTGATTTCGGTGCAGGTGTGGGACCGCTCGAATGTCGGCGCGGCCGACAAGGCGATCCGCTCGGCGGGGTTGGGGCTGAACCCGATCGTCGATGGGCAGACGCTGCGTATCCCGATCCCCGATCTGACCGAGGAACGCCGCAAGGAACTCGCCAAGCTCGCCGGCCAATATGCCGAGAAAGCGCGTATCGCGGTGCGCAACGTCCGCCGCGACGGCATGGACGCGCTCAAGACCGACGAGAAGAAGGGCGTGATGAGCGAGGACGAGCGCAAGCGCGGCGAGACCGAGGTGCAGAAGCTCACCGACGCGACGGTCGCCGAGATCGACGCCGCGGCGAGCGCCAAGGAAAAGGAAATTCTCGGCAAGTGAGCGCCCGGGCCGCCCCGGTGCCGCAGGCGGCCACGGGGACGGGCGCGCTGCCGCGCCACGTCGCGATCATCATGGACGGCAATGGCCGCTGGGCCAAGGCGCGCTTCCTGCCGCGCCTTGCGGGGCACAAGGCAGGGGTGGAAGCGGTGCGCCGGGTGACGCGCCACGCGCGCCGGCTCGGCATCGAGGCGCTGACGCTCTACGCCTTCTCCTCCGAGAACTGGCGCCGCCCCGATGAGGAAGTGAGCGACCTGACCGGGCTGCTGAAGCACTTCCTCCGCGCCGATCTGAACGAGCTGGTGCGCGAGAATGTGCGACTGCGGGTGATTGGCGATTATCGCCGCTTCGGTGCCGAGGCGAGCGCGCTGATCGACGACGCGCTCGCGCGTACCGCCCCCAACACCGGCCCGCTGCTGGTGATCGCGCTCAATTACGGGTCGCAGGTCGAGCTGGCCCATGCCGCCAAATTGCTCGCCGAGCGGGTCGCGCGGGGCGAGATACCGGCGGAGGCGATCACGCCCGACGCGATCGAGGCCGAGCTGGAGACGCGCGCGCTGCCGCCGCTCGATCTGCTAATCCGCACCTCGGGCGAGTGCCGCTTGTCCAACTTCCTGCTGTGGCAGGCGGCCTACGCCGAATTGCTGTTTGTCGACACGCTGTGGCCCGATTTCGACGAAGCGGCGTTCGAGGCGGCCATCGCGCAATTCGGCCAAAGGCAGCGCCGCTTCGGGGGGCTATGAGCCGCGCGCCTTCCGAACTCGCCGCGCGGATCGCGGTGGGGGCGGTGCTGGTGGCCGTGGCGCTCTTCGCGTTATGGCTGGGGAGCCATGCCTTCTGGCTGCTCTGCGTGCTGATGGCGCTGGGGGTGCTCTATGAATGGGCGGCGCTTGACGAAGCCAGCGCGGCGACCAAGCGGCTGGCGCAGCTCGCGCTGATGGTGCCGCTCGCGCTGCTGTCGCCGCTGGCGATCGTCGCGCCGGCGCCGCATGTGCCCTATTTTCTGGCGCTGGGGTTGATCTTTGGCGCGGCGCTGTTCGTGCACGGGGTCACGCGGCGCGGGTTTCTGGCGGCGGGCGTCGTCTATGCGGGGCTCCCGGTGCTGGCGCTGCTGTGGCTGCGCGATCAGCCGCGGGGTCTCGAGTTCGCCATTTGGGCGCTGGGTCTGGTGTGGCTTTGCGACATCGGCGCCTATTTCGCCGGGCGGACGATCGGAGGCCCGCGGCTGGCGCCGGCGATCAGCCCGAACAAGACCTGGGCAGGGGCGATCGGCGGGGTGGTATTGGCGAGTATCTTCGCGGCGCTGCTCCATTGGCGCACCGGGCTGCCCTGGCGATTGACGCTCGCGACGCCCGTGCTCGCGATGTTGGCGGAAGGGGGCGACCTGTTCGAAAGCTGGCTGAAACGCCGCGCCGGGGTGAAGGATAGCGGCACACTCTTGCCCGGCCATGGCGGCTTGCTAGACCGGCTCGATGGTTTGGTGCCGGTGGCGCCGGTGGCGGCGTTTCTGGTGATGCTGCCGCGTTTGCAGGGATATTGGGGATGAAGACGGTAACCATTCTGGGCGCGACCGGATCGATCGGCAGCTCGACGCTCGATCTGGTCGAGCGCGCGCCCGAGGCATTCGACGTGGTCGCGCTGACCGCCAATTGCGATGTCGAAAAGCTGGCGGCGGCGGCGGTGCGCACCAACGCCAAGCTCGCGGTCGTCGCCGACGATGGCTGCTACGCCGCGCTCAAGGAGCGGCTCGTCGGCACCGGGATCGAGGCGGCGGCGGGGGCCGACGCGGTGTGCGACGCGGCGCGCGCGGGCGCCGAGTGGACGATGGCGGCGATCGTCGGGTGCGCCGGGCTGAAACCCAGCATGGCCGCGGTGGAGCAGGGCAAGACGGTCGCGCTCGCCAACAAGGAAGCGCTCGTCTCGGCCGGCGACGTGATGACCGCCGCCGTCGCCCGCCACGGCGCGACGCTGCTGCCGGTCGATAGCGAGCATAACGCCGTCTATCAGTGTTTCGATCACGCCGCCCCCGGCCGGGTCGCGCGGGTGATCCTGACGGCGAGCGGCGGCCCGTTCCGCGACACCCCCGCCGATCAGATGGCCGCGATCACCCCGGCGCAGGCGGTCGCGCACCCCAATTGGTCGATGGGCGCGAAGATCAGCGTCGATTCGGCGACGCTGATGAACAAGGGGCTCGAACTGATCGAGGCGTTCCATCTGTTCCCGATCACCGCCGATCAGCTGGACGTGGTGGTTCACCGCCAATCGGTGATCCATTCGATGGTCGAATATATCGACGGCTCGGTGCTCGCGCAGCTCGGCACGCCGGATATGCGCACGCCGATTGCCTATACCCTCGCCTGGCCCGACCGGATGGTGACGCCGGGGCCGCGGCTCGACCTCGCGGCGATTGGCAGGCTTGATTTCCAGGCACCCGATTTCGATCGCTTTCCCTGCCTGAAGCTCGCGCTCGATTGCCTGAAGGCGGGCGGGGCGCGGCCGATCATTCTGAACGCCGCGAACGAAATCGCGGTCGCCGCGTTTCTGGCGGGGCGCGCGGGTTTTCTTGAAATTGCCGCAATCGTCGCGGATACGCTTGAAGGCTATGATCCGGCCGCGCCGGAAACGCTCGACGCGGTGCTGGCGATCGACGCCGAGGCGCGGCGCCTGGCCGGTGAGCGGGTGAAGGAAAGTGTCGCTTGAGTCAGTCACCCGGCCTGCTGATTACCCTGCTCGCGTTCGTGCTGGTGATCGGCCCGCTCGTGTTCGTGCACGAGCTTGGCCATTATTTGGTCGGCCGCTGGTGCGGGGTGAAGGCCGACGAATTCTCGATCGGTTTCGGGCGCGAGCTGTTCGGCTTCACCGATAAGCGCGGTACGCGCTGGCGCTTTGGCTGGTTGCCGATCGGCGGTTATGTGAAGTTCGCCGGCGACATGGACCCGTCGAGCCGGACAGACCCCGATTGGCTGGCGCTGCCCGCCGAGGAGCGCGCCAAGACCTTTCCCGCCAAGCCCGTGTGGCAACGCGCGCTGATCGTCGCGGCGGGGCCGCTCACCAATTTTCTCGTCGCGCTGCTGATCCTGGCGGGTTTCGCGATGGCGATCGGCGAGGCACGGGTGCCGACCACCGTCGGCCTGGTGGAACCCGGCAGCGCCGCCGCCGCCGCTGGCCTGAAGCCCGGCGACCACATCACCGCGCTCGGCGGGCGCCGGGTCGATCAGTTCCAGCAGATGGTCGATTATGTCCGGCTCCGGCCCGGCGCCCGGATACGCATCGATTACAGCCGCGCCGGCACCGCGCGCACTACCGAAGCGCTGATCGGGACGACGATGGTGCGCGACCGGTTCGGCAATAGCGGGGCGCTCGGCCGGCTTGGGCTTGGTTATGATCCCGCGACGGTGCGGTATGACCGGGTCGGGTTACTGGAAGCTCCCGGCGCGGCCTTGACCCAGATGGGCCGGCTGCTCGGCATGATGCGCGATGCCATCGGCCAGATCATCGTCGGCGAACGTTCGGTGAAGGAACTTGGCGGACCGTTACAAATCGCCAAGGTTTCAGGCGAGCAATTGGCACAAGGGACCGCCAGCTTCATCTATCTGATCGCGCTGGTCTCGATTAATCTTGCAGTCATCAACTTGCTGCCAGTGCCGGTGCTCGATGGCGGCCATCTGCTGTTTTATGCGATCGAGGCGATCCGCCGGCGGCCGGTTGACGCGCGGGTGATGGACCTGGCGTTTCGGGGCGGGCTGGCTGCGGTGCTCGCGCTGATGCTGATGGTGACGATCAACGATCTGGGTTCTTTTGGGCTTTGGAGTCGTTTGGCTGGCTTGATCGGCTGAACGGCTTGAGGCAGGGCGGGCGGGGAGCGCGCGCCGAGGGTTGGTTTGGGGTGAAATAGTGACGGTTACGGAATCACACGGCGCGGCGCGTCTGGCAGTCGGGCTGCTCGCGGGAACGATCTTGGGTGGTCTGCCCGTGCTCGCCCATGCCCAGGAAGCGGCGCCCGCGCCGCAGGCCAGCACCGCGCCCGCTTCCGCGCCGCAGCCCGGCACGCCGCCCGCCGCTCCGGCCACGCCAGCGCCCGAACAGGCCCGTGTCATCAAGTCGATACGGGTCGAAGGCTCGCAGCGGATCGAGCCCGAAACGGTGCTGTCGTACACCAAGCTGCGCGTCGGCGATAACTTCACCAACGAAACGCTCGATCAGGCGATCAAGGACTTGCAGGCGAGCGACCTGTTCGCCGATGTCCAGATCGAGGGCGCGCTGACCGGCGACATCGTCGTTCGCATCCGCGAGAACCCGATCATCAACCGCGTGATCTTCGAGGGCAATCGCCGGCTGAAGCAGGAGAAGATCGACAAGGAGATCAAGCTCAAGCCGCGCCAGATCTTCACCCGCACTGCGGTGCGGCAGGATGTGCAGCGGATCATCGAGCTGTACCGCCGCCAGGGCCGTTTCGCCGCCTCGGTCAGTCCGAAGATGGTCTCGCTCGACCAGAACCGCGTCGACGTGATCTTCGAGGTGAACGAAGGCCCGAAGTCGCAGGTCCGCCAGATCAACATCATCGGCAACAACGTGTTTTCTGACGCCAAACTGCGCGCGCAGATGGCGACCAAGCAGGCGCGACTGTTGACGTTGCTCAGCTCGAACACCGGCTATGACCAGGATCGGCTGGCCTATGACCAGCAGAAGCTGCGCCAATTCTACCTGACCGAGGGCTATGCCGATTTCAAGGTGATCTCCGCGGTCGCCGAGCTGACGCCCGACAAGCGCGACTTCATCATCACTTACGTGGTCGAGGAGGGCAAGCGCTACAAGTTCGGTGACGTAACCGTCGACAGCGATATCCGCGATTTCGACAATAAGAAGCTCGCCTCGGTGCTGCCCGCCAAGAAGGGCGATTGGTATAACGCCAAGAAGGTCGAGGATTCGATCGAGCAGATCAACAATACCGCTGGCCTTTACGGCTATGCATTCAGCGACGTGAACCCGCAATATCGGCCGGATCGCGACGCGCTGACCCTGTCGATCGAATTCCATATCGAGCAGCAACAGCGCACTTATGTCGAACGGATCGACGTCAACGGCAACACGCTGACGCAGGACAAGGTAATTCGCCGCGAAATCCGGCTGAACGAAGGCGATGCGTTCAACCGCTTTCTCGTGAAGCGCTCTCAGGACCGCATCAATTCGCTCGGCTTCTTCCAGGACAAGCTGGAGATCAAGGAAAAGCCGGGCACCGCGCCCGATCGCGTGATCCTGGAGACCAATGTCGAGGAGCGTTCGACGGGCGAGCTTAACCTCTCGGTCGGCTTTTCGAGCCTTGAGCAGTTTGTTGTCCAGGCGGCGGTGCGCCAGCGCAATTTCCGGGGCAAGGGCCAGGAATTGCGGCTGAGCGGCAGCTATTCGCAATTCGCGCGGTCGGTTGAGGCTGGCTTCACCGAACCTTATCTGCTCGATCGCAATATCGGGCTTGGCTTCGATATATACCGACGCGATTACAATAACTTCAACTTCCTGAACAGCAACCGTAACAACACCTATAGCCAGGTGTCCACCGGGTTCAGCGTGCGCGTGGGCGTGCCGCTCACCGAATATTGGTCGCTCAGCGGGCGCTACACCTTGCAGCAGGACCAGATCGGGCTGGGGGCGAATTTCTTCGACCAGAACGGCCAGTGCGACGTGCTGACGGCGGGCCGATTCCTGTGCGAACAGCTCGGCACCCGGGTGACCTCGGCGATTGGCTTCACGCTGTTGTACGACAGCCTCAACAGCCGCTTGCGCCCCACCGCCGGGCGGCGCCTGTCGATCAACGCCGATCTGGCGGGGCTGGGCGGCGATGTGCGCTATGCCCGGCTCGCGACCAATTTCTCGCAGTTCAAGAGCATCGGCGCCGGGTTCATCCTCTCGTTCCAGGCCGAGGGGGGCTATATCGTGCCGCTGCAGGGCAGCCCGGCACCAGGGGTCGATCCCATCCGGATCAACGACCGCTTCTATCTCGGCGAGCCCAATTTCCGCGGCTTCCAAATCCGCGGCGTCGGCCCGCGCGTGCTGCGCGCGGCATTTATCGACGATCCGGTGACGGGCGAGCAGATCGTCGATCCAAACCGCCGCAACTATCAGGACGACGCGATCGGCGGTCGCACTTATTACCATGGCCGGATCGAGCTCGAATTGCCGCTTGGCTCGGGCGCGCGCGAGCTGGGGCTGCGCCCGTCGATCTACACTGACATCGGTGCCCTGTTCGGCGTACGCCGCCCGCAGCCGACGGCGAACTTCGTCCGCGGGGTGAACCCGATAACGGGCAGGAACGAAGTGCTGCCCTTCTGCTCGCTCGGCACGTTGGGCATCACCGGCAACGATCCCGCGCTTCCAGGTAGCGGCCTGTTGGCCTGCCTTGACGGCACCGGGACGGTCGTCGCGCAGCCGATCGCGGCATTTTCCGAGCAGTTCGTCGGCGATACGCCGCTGCCGCGTATCTCGGTCGGCATTGGCGTCAACTGGAACTCGCCGTTCGGGCCGCTACGGATCGACGTCGCCCGCGCCATCGTTTCGCGCTTTGGCGATGACACCAAACTCATCACTTTCAACGTAGGGACTCAATTCTAATGAAGACTTTGTTCAAGGCCGCCGGCCTTTCGACCGTGCTCGCCGCCGCCGCGCTGATCGCGCCCGCCGCCCAGGCGCAGACGCTGATCGTCGACGTCGACCAGATCTACAAGGACAGCACCGCCGCCAAGAGCGGCCAGCAGCAGATCGAGGCCAAGTACGGCAATCAGCTGCGCGGGCTGCAATCGAGCCTGGAAGCCGCGGTGAAGGATTGGAATACCCAGGTGGAAGCGGCGCAGAAGCTCGCCAAGCCCAACACCCCGCTGCCCGCCGCCACCCAGCAGTCGCTGGAAAAGGCGCGCGACACGCTGCAGCAGGCGCAAGGCCGCTTCGAGGATGGCCGCCGCGAGGTGAACACCGTCGGCCAATATGTCCAGCTGCAGATCCTCGACAAGCTGATCCCGATCGCCGAGCAGATCCGCAAGGATCGCAAGGCGCAGGTGGTGATGCCGCGCGGCTCGGTGCTGGCCTTCGATCCGGCGCAGGACATCACCGCGACCGCGCTGCAGCAGCTGAACGCGACCGTCACCACCGTGTCGATCACGCTGCCGCAACAGCAGCAACCGGCGCAGGGCCAGGCGCCCGCCACGACCACCCCGGCGCCCGCCAACAAGCAGCCGCAGAGCCGCTGATGAGCGAGGACACCGCCGCCGCCACGCTCGACATTCGCGGCGTGCTGGCGGCGCTGCCGCACCGCTATCCGATGCTGCTGGTCGATCGTGTCGCGCGCCTGGAGCGCGACCGGTCGATCACCGCGATCAAGGCGGTGAGCTTCAACGAAAGCTTTTTCCAGGGGCATTTCCCCGGTCGGCCGATCATGCCCGGCGTGCTGATCGTCGAGGCGCTGGCGCAGGCCGCCGGCGTGCTCGCGGTCGAGTCGCTGGGCCTCGCGGGCACGGGTAAGCTGGTCTATTTCATGGCGATCGAGGGCGCGAAGTTCCGCAAGCCGGTGGAGCCGGGCGTGCTGCTCGAACTCCATGCCGAATTCGTCCAGAAGCGCGCGAGCGTGTGCAAATTCGCCGGCCGGGCGAGCGTTGACGGTGCGCTGGTGGCCGAAGCGAACTTCACCGCGATGATCGCGGACCCGCCGGCGGGCTGATTTCAGCCGCCGTCTGCGGCTCGATGTGCGCGGCGATATCGTCTGGCCCGCGCAACCGCCAACCACCCCGCCGCCGTTTCAGCCCGAATTGATAATAACAGAAAGCTAGCAGATAGATGCTGGCGGACACGAACAGCGATTTGCGCCCGGTTTCGGCATCGATCCACAGCACGATGATCTGCCCGATCACGATCGCTACCCCCAAGGCCGGAAAAAGCGGAAACAGCGGCGTGCGATAGCGCTCGCCCGTCAGCCCGCGGCGTCGGCCGCGATAGACGCCCCAGACATAGAAGATCGTGATCATCGTGACGTTGCCCGAAAGCAACAGCACCTTGGCCGTCAGCGGAATATAAGTAGCCAGCAATGTCGCGGCGCCGAGGCATAGCAGCGCGACCCAGGGCGCATCGGTGCGCCGGGTCAACCGCGTCATCGCGCGGCTGATGGGGAGGGGAAACAGCTCGGTTCGCCCCATGCTGAACACCGTGCGCCCGCAGCCGACAAAGCTGGCGAGGCAGGTGTTGAAGATCGCGATGGCGATGGCGAGCGACACCAGCTTCAGCGCCGGATCGGGGAGATATTGTCGCAAAAACGCCTCGAACGGGGCATCGCTGATCAAAACAGCCCGCACATCACGCGCGCCGACGATCGTGCCGATGACGGGGGTCGTCTCCGCCACGACCGCGAGCAGAAAGACCACCAGAATGATCCGCCCGATCGCCGCTGGCCGGGTCATGTCCTCGCTGAACATCAATGCCTGCGACGCACCGCCCATCGCCCAGCACGCGCTGTTCAAGCCGATGCCGATCACCCCCACCGAGGCCGCCACCCAAAGTCCATTGTCGAAGTGCATCGGCTCAAGCACGCGCGCCGCCGCGTCCGGCTGGATGTGCCAGGCGCCGATGCCCGCCACCAGCGCTAGCGCCGCGAATTCGATCAGCAGGAATAGGCCCGTCAGAAGTTCGTTGGTACGAATGTTCAGCATCGCGAGACCCGTCACCATGACGATCGTGATCACCGCCACGCTGTTGGGATCATAGGGAATACCGAGCGGCCGCAGGTAGATCGCGATGCCGAGACCGGCGAGGTTCAGGAACACCGGAAAGATGGCGAGGCCGGCGATGTACGTCGTCGCCCCGGCCCAGTCCCCGATCGCGTGCCCGATCGCGGCATAGTCATAGCCGGCGGTAGGATAGGCGGCACCAAGTTCCGCCGCCAAGGCCGTCTGGCAATAGCAAACCAACGCGCCCGCCAGGAAAGCGATTGCCGCCCCGGTGCCCGCCTGCTGCAGGATCGTCCCGCCGCCCACGAAAATCGACAAGCCCGGCGACAGCACCGAGAGCGTGAGGATAACCACGCCAACACTCGACAGCGATCGGTGAAACCGGCGCGGGGCGGCGTCATCGGCTTGGTCCAAGTCAGCCAGCATCGCCCCTACCGCCGTTCGTTACGAGATCGACACTAGAGTCGATGGCGGCTTTGGCAAGGCGCTTACCGGAACGGCGGCTCGTTGAACGCGCGCAGCTTGCGCGAGTGCAGCTTCGCGCCTTCGCGGCGCAATTGCTCGCACGCCTCGATCCCGATCTTCAAATGCTCGCCGATCGCGCGCTCGTAGAACAGGTTCGCCTGGCCCGGCAGCTTCACTTCGCCGTGCAAGGGCTTGTCGGAGACGCACAGCAGCGTCCCATAGGGCACGCGGAAGCGATAGCCTTGCGCCGCGATCGTCGCCGATTCCATGTCGATCCCCACCGCCCGGCTTTGCGAAAAGCGTAGCGCGGACTTCGAGTAGCGCAGCTCCCAGTTGCGATCGTCGGTGGTCACGATCGTACCGGTGCGCAGCCGGCGCTTGAGCTCGTCACCCGATTGGCCGGACACGGTTTCGGCCGCGCGGGCGAGCGCCAGTTGCACCTCCGCGATCGCCGGCACCGGGATTTCGGGGGGCAGGACGTCATCGAGCACATGGTCGTCGCGCAGATAGGCGTGCGCCAGCACATAGTCCCCGATCCGCTGGCTGGGGCGCAGCCCGCCGCAATGGCCGATCATCAACCAAGCCTCGGGCCGCACCACCGCCAGGTGATCGGTGATCGTCTTGGCGTTGGAGGGACCGACGCCGATGTTCACCAGCGTGATCCCGGTGCGATCGGGCGCGATCAGGTGATAGGCCGGCATCTGGTGCTTGCGCCACGCGCTGTCGGTCACGAGCTTGTCGGGATCGTCGCCCGCCTCGATCACGATGCCGCCCGCGCCCGAGACCGCGGTGTAGCGATTATCCTCGTTCAGCTGCGCGCACGCCCAGCGGACGAATTCATCGACATAGCGGTGATAGTTGGTGAACAGCACATAGCGCTGCACATGCTCGGGCGGGGTGCCCGTATAGTGCCGCAGCCGCGCCAGGCTGAAATCGGTGCGCAGGCCGTCGAACAGCGCGAGCGGGCGCGCATCCTCGCCCGCCCACAGCCCGTCGGCGATCTCGTCGCCGATATGCGCGAGTTCGGTCGCCGGGAAGTGGCGCGCCAGTTCGGTCGCGGAAACCGTGTCCAGGCTCAGCCCGTGGCCGGCATCGAGCACATAGGGGAAGGGGATTTCCTGCCGCCCCGGCGCGACCTCGACATCGACGTCGTAATCCTCGAGCAGCAGCGTCAACTGTTCGGTCAGATAGCCCGCGAACACCCCCGGCTTGGTGACGCTGATCGCGTAGCGACCGGGGTCGACCAGCCGGCCGAAGCTGCGCATCGGCGCCGGGCGATCGGGCCCGCCGCGATAGGTCAGCCGGATTTCGGGATAAGCGAAGCTGCCATCGTGGCGGCTGGCGCTGGGCGGCGGGGTGCCGTCGCGCAGATAGGCCTCCAGCGCCGTTTGCAGGCGGGCGACAGAGGCGGAATAGAGCTGTTCGAGCTCGGCGACGATCTGGGCGGCTTTGGTCATCCGCTCAGCGCTAAGCGAGCAAGATGGCAGGCGCAAGACAAAGCCCGGCGCGCCGTGGCGGCCGGGCTTAGCGTCGTCAGGCGGTGTGGCCGGCCTTGACGCCGCTCTTGCCGCCGGCCTTGTTCTTCTTGGCCGCGCCGCCGGTATCGCCGGGAAGGTCGCTGCCCGACTCCTCGAACAGCTTCTTCACGCCATAGCTCGCCCCCGCCGCCGCCGCGACGACACCGCCGGCGATCGCCGCGCTCGTCAGCGGCCGTTCCTTGAACGCCTCGATCGTGGTGTCGACCGCCTGGCCGATCGCTTCCTGGGCGCGCAGCAGCAGCGATTTGGCCTCATCTGCGGCATAGCCCGCAGTTTCGCTGATGCTGGCCGCGCTATCCTCGGCGATCGTCTTCGCCTTGTCGGTCAGCGTCTGGGTGTCGGCCTGGTTGTGGGGGTCGGTCATCGCGATCATCCTTTGCGCGTTCGGGAAAAATAGCTCCACCCCCAACGACTTCGCCCCCACCCGCGTTCCGGCGGCGCGCCATTTTTGGCCGGCGCGCCGCCGCGATCGTCAGCCGAGCTGCTCGAGCAGATAATCGGCCGAGCTGACGCGGAACTCGCCCGGCGCCTCGACATGGAGCTGCTTCACCACGCCGTCTTCCACCAGCATCGCATAGCGCTGGCTGCGGGTGCCCATGCCGAACTTGCTGCCATCCATCGTCAAGCCCACCGCCTCGGCGAAGGCGCCATTGCCGTCCGAAAGCATCGTCACGCCCTCGGCGCCGCTCGCCTTGGCCCAGGCGCCCATCACGAAGGCGTCGTTCACCGCGGTGCAGGCGATCTCGTCGACGCCCTTGGCCTTCAGCTCCGCCGCCTTTTCGACGAAGCCCGGCAGATGCCGCGCCGAGCAGGTGGGGGTGAACGCGCCAGGCACCGCGAACAGCGCGACTTTGCGCCCGGCGAAGAAGGTGCCGCTGTCCACCGCTTCCAGCCCGCCCTCGCCGGGCTTGGTGAAAGTTGCCTGGGGAAGTTTGTCGCCAACCTGAATCGTCATCTTCGGAGCTCTCCATGATGTGGAATTCGCTCCTTGGCTCTAGGCGAGGCGTGCGGGCTTGGGAAGCGCGGTGCGCCGCGACGCGAGCCGGGTTTACGCCGAGCGGTGCTAGGCTAGAAAGGGCTTCGCGCGTTTGTCGCCGAAAGCGAGATGAGGTATCCCGATGGCGCTTCCTTATCTGACCGGCCAGTTCCTGGTCGCGCTGCCGGGCATTGGCGATCCCAAATTCGAGCGATCGACCATCGCGCTGTGCGCGCATGACGCCAGCGGCGCATTTGGAGTCGCGATCGGCGAGCCCTTCGAGGATTTGCGGCTCCACGCGATGCTCGAACAGATCGGCATTGGCGCCGACGATGTGGACGACGCGACGGTGCTGATCGGCGGCCCGGTCGAACCCGGGCGTGGCTTCGTGCTCCACAGCCGCGATTGGAGCGGGCAGGACACGATCGATGTCGCGGCGCGCTGGGCGCTTTCGGGCACGATCGACGTGCTGCGCGCGATCGCGGAGGGGCGGGGGCCGAGCCGCTGGCAGATCGCGCTCGGCTATGCCGGCTGGGACGCGGGTCAGCTCGATGCCGAGATGCGGCGTCACGGCTGGCTGAGCGTCGACACCGATGCGTCGCTGATCTTCGACGTGCCGCCCGAGGATCGCTGGGCGGAGGCGTTGCACCGCGCCGGCGTGGACCCACGCCTGCTGAGCGCCGAATCGGGGCATGTGTGAAGGACCGCGCCCGTCCCGCTGATCCGCCTGAGCGACATCGGCTTCCAAAACAGATCATATAAAGACATCTTTATATTTGATCCCGGAGCGTCACGGCGCTAAGGCGCGCGGCAGGGCGCCCGGGCCGAGCCGGGGCCGCCGCAACCTTTTTCGGGAGATTTCCACGTGGCCACCGTTCTCGATCGCGCCAACGATTATGTCGTTGCCGACATCACCCTCGCCGATTTCGGCCGCAAGGAAATCGCGATCGCCGAAACCGAAATGCCCGGCCTGATGGCGCTGCGCGCCGAATATGGCGCCGCGCAGCCGCTGAAGGGCGCGCGCATCACCGGATCGCTGCACATGACGATCCAGACCGCGGTGTTGATCGAAACGCTCACCGCGCTCGGCGCCGACGTTCGCTGGGCGACCTGCAACATCTTCTCGACCCAGGATCATGCCGCCGCCGCCATCGCCGCCTCGGGCGTGCCGGTGTTCGCGATCAAGGGCGAGAGCCTGGCCGATTACTGGGACTATGTCGGCCGCATCTTCGATTGGGACGACGGCAATGGCCAGACCGCGAACCTGATCCTCGACGATGGCGGCGACGCGACGATGTTCGCGCTGTGGGGCGCCAAGCTCGAAGCCGGCGCGACGCTGCCCGAGCCCGAAAATGCCGAGGAAGTCGAATTCCAGCGCGCGCTGAAGGAATTCATCGCCAAGAAGCCAGGCTACCTCACCGAGACGGTGAAGAACATCAAGGGCGTGTCGGAAGAGACCACCACCGGCGTCCACCGCCTGTACCACATCGCCAAGAAGGGCGAGCTGCCCTTCCCGGCGATCAACGTGAACGATTCGGTCACCAAGTCGAAGTTCGACAATCTCTATGGCTGCAAGGAATCGCTGGTCGACGCGATCCGCCGCGGCACCGATGTGATGCTCGCCGGCAAGGTGGCGACCGTCGCGGGCTTCGGCGACGTGGGCAAGGGTTCGGCGGCGTCGCTGCGCAACGGCGGCGCGCGCGTGCTCGTCACCGAAATCGACCCCATCTGCGCGCTGCAGGCCGCGATGGAAGGCTATGAAGTCGTGACGATGGAAGAAGCCGTGACCCGGTCGGACATTTTCGTCACCGCGACCGGCAACGCCGATGTCATCACCGCCGATCACATGAAGGCGATGAAGAACATGGCGATCGTCTGCAACATCGGCCATTTCGACAGCGAGATCCAGATTTCGGCGCTGTCGAACTACAAGTGGACCGAGGTGAAGCCGCAGGTCGATCTGGTCGAATTCCCCGACGGCAAGCAGATCATCATCCTGTCGAAGGGCCGGCTGGTGAACCTCGGCAACGCGACCGGCCACCCGAGCTTCGTGATGTCGGCGAGCTTCACCAATCAGACGCTGGCGCAGATCGAGCTGTTCACCAAGGCCGATCAGTATAAGAACGACGTCTATGTGCTGCCCAAGCATCTCGACGAGAAGGTGGCGGCGCTTCATCTGGAAAAGCTGGGCGTGAAGCTCACCCAGCTCAACCAGAAGCAGGCCGATTACATCGGCGTGCCGGTGGCGGGTCCGTTCAAGCCCGATCATTATCGCTACTGATCGCACGTCCCGGGGCGGCGCGCGCGCCGCTCCGGTTGCATCCCGGTCGCATCGCTCTAGAACCGCGAGCATGAGCTTGCCGCCGCGGCGCCGGACCGCCCGATGATCACGCTGACGCCTGTGGCCGCGTCGCTTATCGGCGCGACGTTGGGGGGCCTTGTGCTGCTCGGCACCGGGCTGTTTTTCGTGGGCCTCAGGCTGCGCGGCGAAGCCCGGGCGGTGCTTGGGCGTGCCGCGCGGCTCGACGGGCTGGTCCGGGAATGCCCCGCGCAGGCGCTTTTGGTCGCGAGCGACGGCGGCGTGCAGCTGCCGCGGCAGGTGCAGGACTGGCTGGGCCTGCCCCGCCCGGCCGCGTTCCTCGCCGATCTCCAGCAGGGCGAGACGGGGCTTTCCCCCGAGGATCTGGCGGCCCTAACCGCCGATGTCGCCGCCGCGCACAAGGCCGCCCGCCCGTTCGAGCGGCTGGTCCGCGCTCAGGGCAGCACCCGCCAGCTCCGCCTGCGCGGCGGGCGCGGGCAGGGCGGCGTGGTCGTCTGGGTGTTCGACGAAACCGAGAACGCCGCCACCGTCGAGCGCCTGTCCGCCGACGCGGCCCAGGCGCACGCCGCGTTCGACGCGCTGACCGCGCTGATCGAGGCGGCGCCGATGCCGATGTGGTATCGCGGGCCGGACCTGAAGCTGATGATGGTCAATTCGGCCTATGTCGCCGCCGTCGAGGGCGCTGACGCCGATGACGTGCTGGCGCGCGGGCTCGAACTGGTCGACGACGCCGCGCTCACCACCGCGCTCGCCGCGCGCGAGCAAGGCCGGCCCGTCAGCACCACGCTCCCCGCGACGATCCGTGGGGCGCGGCGGATGCAGCGGCTGTACGACGTGCCGTTGCCCGGCGGGGGATTGGCGGGGTTCGCGGTGGATATCGACGACCTGGAACAGGCGCAGGGCGACCTGAAACGGTTCGGCGAGGCACAGCGCGGGATGCTCGACCGCCTGTCGGCGGGCGTCGCCCAGTTCAGCGGCGAGCGGGCGCTGATCTTCGCCAACCAGCCCTTCCAGCGGCTGTTCGCGCTCCCCCCCGACTGGCTCGTCCAGCGCCCCGAGTTCGACCGCGTGCTAGAGCGGATGCGCGATGCCAAGCGCTTGCCCGAAGTACGCGATTTCCCCGCCTGGAAGGCCGAACGCCACAACTGGTTCACCGCCCCCGGCCAGACCGAGGAGGCGTGGCACCTGCCCGGCGGCACGCATCTGCGCATTGTCGCCCAGCCAATGCCCGATGGCGGGCTGCTGCTGATCTTCGAGGATCGCACCGAGCAGGTGCAGCTGGCGAGCGCGCGCGATACGCTGCTCCGGGTCCGCACCGCGACGTTCGACAATCTGTTCGAGGCGGTGGGCGTGTTCGCCGCCGATGGCCGGTTGCAATTGTGGAATAACCGTTTCCGCCTCGCCTGGGGGTTCGAGGAGGCCTATCTGGCGAGCCATCCCCGCGTCGACGCGCTCGCCAAGGCTGCCGAGCCAAAGCTCGCCAAACCGGGCAAGGCGGTGCTGATCAGCGAGATGGTGCGCTCGGCCACGCTTGACCGCCTGCAGCGCGGCGGGCGGCTCGCTTTCGCCGATGGCCGTCACTTTGAGTTCGCGGCGGTGCCGTTGCCCGATGGCAACGCTTTGTTCACGATGATCGACGAGACCGACAGCCGCAAGATCGAGCAGGCCCTGCGCGATCGCAACGAGGCATTGGAGGCGGCGGACCGCGTCAAGACCGCGTTCGTCGCGAATATGAGCTATGAGTTGCGCACCCCGCTCACAGCGATCAGCGGCTTTGGGCAGATGCTGGAGGGCGGGCTGGCGGGGCCGCTGCCCGAGGCCGCGGGCGGCTATGTTCGCGCGATTCTGGAAGCGTCCGAGCGGCTCGGCACGCTGGTCGACAATGTCCTCGCGCTGACGGAGGAGGGCAGGGCGCCACCCGTCGCCCAAGCCCTGGTCGCGCTGGCGCCGCTTGCCGAACGGGTCGCGGCTAAGCTGCGACCGGCGGTGACGGCGCGGCGGATCGACTTCGCAGCCGATCTGCACGATGCCGGGCAACTTTCTGGTGATGAAGAGAAATTGGCGCAGATGATTGAGAATCTGCTGCGCCATGCGCTGTCCGGTACGCCCGAGGGCGGGCGGGTATTGCTCCGTACCGATCGCGAGGGCGAACGGGCACGGATCATCGTTTCCGACAATGGCCGGGGGATGACCAAGGCGGCGATCGCGCGGGCCTTTGATCGCTTCGCCGAGCCTGCGATCACACGTGGCGGGGAACGGGCGCTGGGTCTGGGCCTGCCGCTCGCCCACCAGATTGCCGAGGCACATGGCGGCGCGATCGAGCTGCTTTCCGAGCGCGGGCAGGGGACGCTGATCACCGTAACCCTGCCGGTGCGGCCATGATCCTGCGCTCGCTCGCGGACAGCCTGGCGCTCGGCGCACGGCTGGCCGACCTGGTGGGACCGGGTGACGTCATAACGCTTTCCGGGCCGCTCGGCGCGGGCAAAACCAGCGTCGCCCGCGGGCTGCTCGGTGCGTTGGGCCTCGTGGGCGAGGCACCAAGCCCGAGCTATGCGATCGTCCAGCCCTATGGCCCACCCGAGCTGCGATTGCCGGTACTTCATGTCGATCTCTACCGGATCGAGGATGTGGCCGAACTCGAGGAACTGGGGCTCGACGAGGCGCTGGACGACTCGGCGCTGCTCATCGAATGGCCCGAACGAGCGCCGGGGCGCTGGCCCCAGGCGCTCGCGCTCAGCCTGGCCGTGCTGCCGGACGGCGCTCGACGCTTGACGGCGCATGTCCCCTCGGCTTGGGAAGGGCGATGGCAGACGTGACTCCCCCCGCCGGCGCGCGGGCTTTTCTGGATGCGTTGGGCTGGCGCGACGCGACGATCACCCCCCTTGCCGGTGACGCCTCGTTTCGCCGGTATTTTCGTGTGACCGCGAGCACGCGCCGGGCGATCCTGATGGACGCGCCGCCGCCGCATGAGGATCCCCGGCCGTTCTTGAAGGTCGCGCACTGGCTGCATGATCGTGGCTTCGGCGCGCCCGAGATCTATGGCGAGGCGCTGGACCAAGGCCTGGTGTTGCTCGAGGATTTCGGCGATGATCGGATGCGTGAGGCGATCGATGCCGGGGCGCCCGCCGAACCACTTTATGCCACGGCGGTGGAAATGCTGGTACGGCTCCACCGCGAGCCCGCCGGGCCGTTCGCGCACCATGATCTGGCGCTGCTCACCCAGGGCACCCAGACCTTTGCCCAATGGTATTGCGGCACGCTTGGCATCGACATCGCGGGCTACACCGAGGCTTGGGCGCAGGTTCTACCTGGCGCGCTGCCCGAGGTGCCTGTGACAACATTGCGCGATTATCACGCCGAGAACCTGATGCTGCTCCCGGGTGGCAGGCTTGGGCTGCTCGATTTTCAGGACGCGACCGCCGGACATCCGGGCTATGATCTGGTGTCGCTGCTGCAGGATGCCCGGCGCGACGTGGAGCCCGAGATCGAGGCGGCGATGCTTGATCTATATTGCCGTGAAACCGGCGGCGCGGAGGCGTTTCGTACCGCGTATCACATCTTAGGAGCACAGCGTAACACCCGAATTATCGGCGTCTTTACCCGGCTGTGGAAGCGTGATGGCAAGCCGCGTTACCCTGCGCTCTGCCCTCGCGTGTGGCGCTATCTCGAGCGCGATCTGGCGCACCCCGCGCTCGCGCCGGTGAAGGTCTGGTTCGACGCGCATCTTCCCGCCCGCCTGCGGGGTGATCCGATGCTGCTTTCGGCGCAGGCCGCATGACGGTCTTCGCGCTGCGCCCTGATCCCGGCGTGCCCGTGCCCGAAACCGCGATGGTGATGGCCGCCGGGCTCGGTAAAAGGATGCGGCCCCTCACCGCGACGCGCCCCAAGCCGCTGGTCGAGGTGGCGGGCAAGGCGCTGCTCGACCATGCGCTCGCACACCTGCGCGCGGCCGGGGTGAAGCGCGCGGTGGTGAACGTCCATTACCTCGCCGACGCGCTCGAAGCGCATCTCAAGAACCGCGATTATGGACTTGAAATTCTTATCTCTGACGAACGCGCGCAGCTGATGGAGACCGGCGGCGGGCTGGTGAAGGCGCTGCCCCTGCTCGGCGACCGGCCCTTCCTGTCGGTGAACAGCGACAATCTGTGGATCGACGGCCCGGTCGATTCGATCCGCGCGCTTGCGGCGGCGTGGGATGAAACGCGCATGGATGCGCTGCTGCTGCTGGTGCCGCTCGCCCGCGCGCATTGCCATGGCGGACAGGGCGATTTTCACCTCGACGCGGCTGGCAGGATCGTCGGGCGCCGCAAGCCGGGGCGATTGGCGCCGTTCGTGTGGACCGGCGTGCAGATTCTCCACCCCCGCCTGATTACGGATGCGCCCGAGGGGCCGTTCTCCACCAACTTGTTCTGGAACCGCGCGATCGAGGCGGGGCGGGCCTTTGGCATCGTTCATGGCGGGCTGTGGTTCGATGTCGGTACCCCGCGTGCCATCCCGGTCGCCGAGGCGATGCTCGCCGATGGCTGACGCGCGCTCCGGGCAGGCGGATGCCTCCGCCGACTTGGAAATCGCGCCCGACGAAAAGCCCGCGCGCCGCCTTGCCCTCCACACCATCCCCGCGCACCGTGCGTTCGCCGATGCGCTTGCCGCGGGGCTGATCCGGCGCTTTGGCGGCGACCCGCTGGCGCTCGCGCGGGGGCTGGTGCTGCTGCCCAACAACCGCGCGGTGCGCACCGTGACCGACGCATTCGTCCGGGCGAGCGGGGGCGCGCTGCTGCTGCCCCGGCTGGTGCCAATCGGCGCGGTGGAGCCGGGCGAGGGGCTCGCCGCCGCGCTCGATCCCGCGGGCGAAGCGCTGGTACCGCCGGCCATCTACCCGCTCGAACGGCGGATGATCCTTGCCCGGCTGGTGAGTGAGGCACGCGCCCACGCTGGCGAGCCCGTCGATGGCGCCGAGGCGGTGCGGCTGGCGGGGGAACTTGCGGCAACGCTCGATCAACTGCTCGTCGAGGAAGTACCCCCTGCCAAGCTTCGCGCGATCGAACCGGGCGGGGCGTTGCAGGCACATTGGGATAAGGCGCTCGCCCTGTTCGACATCGTGCTCGATGCCTGGCCGCGGGCGCTGGCCGAGCGCGGGCGGATCGAGCTCGCCGAGCGGCGCACAAGGCTGCTCGATGCGCTTGGGCGGCGCTGGCGGAGCGCGCCGCCGGACGGTTTTGTGTGCGCTGCGGGCATCACCAGCGCGGCGCCGGGCATCGCGCGGCTGCTCCGGGTCGTCGCCGGGCTGCCCCGGGGCCTTGTCGTGCTGCCTGATCTCGCGATCACCATGGACGAGGCGGAGTGGCGGGCGCTCACCCCCGATCCGCCGCGCCGCCCGATCGAGACGCACCCGCAATTCCAGCTCAAGCTCCTGCTCGACCGCATGGGTGTCGCGCGGGGGGAGTTTTCGGTGTGGCGTGAGGGCGGCGGGCATGACGCCCCCGCCGCGCGCGGCCGCGCCGTCGCCGAGGCGCTGGCGCCGGCCGAGTTTACCCGTCGCTGGACGACGCTCCCCGCCGAGGCGCGGCGACTATCGGGGGTGCGCGTCGCCGAACTCGCCAACCCCGCCGAGGAATCCCAGGCGATCGCGCTCGCCCTGAGGGAGGCGCTGGAGGTGCCGGGCAAGACCGCCGCGCTCGTCACCCCCGATCGCGCGCTCGCGCGGCGGGTGGCCGCGCTACTCGGTCGCTGGGGGGTGGCGATCGACGATTCCGCCGGGCGGCCGCTCTCCATCCTGCCGCCGGGCGCGCTGCTGATCGCCCTCGCCGAGGCGGCGGTGCAGCGCTTCGCCCCGCTCGCGCTGCTTGCCTTGCTCAAGCACCCCTTGGCACGCGCGGGCGCGGCGCGTCTCGATTGGCTGGAAGGGGCGCGCGCGCTCGATCTGGTGCTGCGAGGGCCGCGACCCGCACCGGGGCCGGACGGGATCACCACGGCGCTCGCCGCGGCTGGCGATGCCGAGGCCGCGGACTGGTGGCGCGAGGCGGTAGCTTTGTTCACCCCGCTGGAGGCGAGCTTCGCGGCGGGGCCACAGCCGCTCGACCTGCTCGTCGCGGCAGTGCGCGAGGGGGCGCAGGCACTGTGCGGCGACGCGCTCTGGGCAGGCCCTGCTGGGCGCGCCGCCGCCGATCTGCTCGCCGACCTGGAAGCGCAGGCGCGGCTGGGGCCGCCGCGCACCGATCCGCGCGCGCTGCCCGAGCTGCTGCGCCTACTCGCCGCCGAATGCGCGGTGCGGCCACCCCAGGGCGGCCATCCCCGGCTCGCGATCTATGGCCTGATCGAGGCGCGACTGCAGACCGCCGATCTGATGGTGCTTGGTGGCCTCAACGAGAGCATATGGCCGGGACAGAGCGCGCCCGATCCGTGGCTCGCGCCGCGCATCCGCGCTGAACTTGGCCTGCCGGGGCTCGACCGGCGGGTTGGGCTTGCCGCGCATGATCTCGCGAGCGCGCTGGGCGCGCCGGAAGTGCTGCTCACCCGCGCCAAGCGCGACGCCAAGGGGCCGGCGATCGCGTCGCGCTTCTGGCTGCGACTAGAGGCGTTGACGGGCGGGCTGCCGCGCCGGCGCGATCTTGAGCATTTCGCACAAGCCATTGATACACCAGCCGACTTTGATCCCGCCAATCGCCCCGGGCCTTGCCCGCCAGCGGCGCTGCGGCCGAAGCGCATCTCGGTGACTGAGGTCGATCGCCTTAAGGCCGATCCGTTCGCTTTCTACGCCAAACGCGTGCTCGGCCTCGCCCCGCTCGATGCGGTGGATGCCGATCCAAGCGCTGCGTGGCGGGGCACGGCGGTCCACGCGATCCTAGAAGCGTGGGCGCGCGACGATGCCTGCGCGCCCGGCAAGCTGCGCGCCCGCGCCGAGACGCTGATGCGGGCGCCCGGCACCCATCCGCTGCTTCGCGCGCTGTGGCAGCCCCGGCTGATCGAGGCAATCGACTGGATAGCGCGCGAAACCCAGCAGCTCGCCGAGCAGGGCCGGCGGGTGATCGCGGTCGAACAATCGGGCGTGATCAATTTGGCCGGCGTGCAGTTAAGGGGCAAGGCCGACCGTATCGACCGCGCCGCCGACGGCGGGCTGGTGGTGATCGACTATAAGACCGGCAAGGCGCCTTCCGCCAAGGCGGTGCGCGCGGGGTTCAGCCTGCAGCTGGGGCTGCTCGGCTTGATCGCCGAGCGCGGCGGGTTCGAGGGGGTGAACGGCACGGCGAGCGATTTCGAATATTGGTCGCTCGCCAAGCAGGGCGACCAGTTCGGCCACATTACCCGGCCTGTCCATCCCGACGGTGCGCGTGATCTGATCCGGACGGATGAGTTCACCACCATCGTCGCCGCGCAGTTCACCGCCGCCGCCGCCGACTGGCTGACCGGGGACGCGCCGTTCACCGCGAAGCTTCATCCCGACTACGCACCCTATGGCGACTACGATCAGCTGATGCGCCTGGAAGAATGGTATGGCCGCTAACCTGCTCCCTCAGCTGAGAGACAATCAGGCGCGGGCGAGCGCGCCCGATGGGCATGTGTGGCTCGCGGCTTCCGCCGGCACCGGCAAGACGCAGGTGCTGGCCGCGCGCGTCTATCGCTTGCTGCTGCGCGGCACCGATCCGGGGGCGATCCTGTGCCTCACCTTCACCAAGGCCGGTGCGGCGGAGATGGCGGCGCGGATCAGTGCCCGGCTCGCCGCCTGGGTGCGGATGCCCGAGCCGGACCTGAAGAAGGATCTGTTCGCGCTGGGGGAGGACCATAATGACCCGGCGCTCGTCGCCCGGGCGCGGGTGCTGTTCGCCAAGCTGCTCGACGCGCCGGGGGGAGGCCTACGCATCCAGACCATCCACGGCTTCTGCCAGGCCTTGCTATCCACCTTTCCGCTCGAGGCGGAGCTGGTGCCGGGCTTCCGCCCGATCGAGGGGCGTGAGGAAGCGGTGCTCGCGCGCGAAACGCTGGCCGAGCTGCTGGTAACGGCGGAGCGTGAGGGGCGGCTAGGGCTGATCGATGCGGTCGGTGCGCTTAGCCTGCGGCTGGGCGAGGGGGGCGCCGAGGATTTCCTGCGCGCCTGTGCCCACGCGCAAAGCGCGCTCGCCGGGCTGCCTGGGCTGAAACCCTATGTGCGGCGGATGCTCGATCTGCCGCTTGGCGATCTGGACGAGGCGCTGGCCGAGGCGTGCGCCGATGATCGCTTTGACGTCGGCGGGCTGAAGCGCATTGCCGCCGCGAACCGCGCTTGGGGTACGGCGCAGGGCCAGGATCATGCGGACCGCGCCGACCATTGGCTCGCCGTCGCGCCGGCGGCGCGGGTGGAACTGCTCGACGAACTGAAGGGCATCGCTTTCACCGGCAAAGGCGAACCCCGCAAATATTCCGCCAAGCTGCTCGCCCACGACCCCGATTATGCCGAGCTTGCGATCGCGCTGGGCAAGCGCTGCGCCGTGTTGATCGCGACTGTCGAACGCGCACGCTATGCCGATCTGCTGGCCGCCGGGCTGGAGGCGGGGCGTGCTTATGCCGATGCCTATGCCGCCGCCAAAAGATCGCGCGGGCTGGTCGATTTCGAGGATTTGATCCAGGCAACCGTCGCGCTGCTCGATCAGCCGGGGATCAGCGAATGGGTGCGCTACAAGCTCGATCTCTCGACCGAGCATATCCTAGTCGACGAGGCGCAGGATACGAATATGGCGCAGTGGCGCATCATCGCCGCGATGGCCGCCGAATTCTTCGCCGGCGAGGGCACGCGGCCGCATCGCACGCTGTTCGTGGTGGGTGATTACAAGCAAGCGATCTTTGGCTTTCAGGGCACCGATCCGGTGAATTTCGCCGCCGCCGAGCGGGGCTTCGGTGCGCAGGCGTTGGCGGCATACGATAAGGATTTAGGGCTAGGGACGCCCTGGCGGCGGCTGTCGCTCACGCATAGTTTCCGCTCGACCCGCCCGATCCTGGAATTCGTGGACGCCGCGATCGACGCGCTGCCGCCGCCCGGCATGGGCCTGATGGCGTCGCGTGAACCACATGCGAGCGAAGTGCCGGGGGCCGGCGTCGTCGAACTCTGGCCCCCTGTCACCGGCGAGGAGGAAGTGGCCGGCGAGGAGGAATGGCTGGGCGACCATGTTCGCGCGCTCGCGACGCGGATCGCGAGGCGGATCAAGGCGTGGCTCGATCCGGCCGATCCGTTGCTGCTCGGTGCTAAGGGACGGGCGCTCGAGGCAGGTGACGTCATGGTGCTGGTCAAACGCCGGGGCGAACTGGCCGCGCTGATCGTCGCGCGGCTTTATGCCGAGGGCGTGCCGGTCGCGGGCGTCGATCGGTTGCGGCTTAATGCGCCGCTGGCGGTGCAGGATCTGCTCGCGGCTTTGCGCTTCGCGCTCCAGCCGGGGGACGATCTCGCGCTCGCGTCGCTGCTGGTGTCGCCGCTGATCGGCTGGAGCCAGGAGGAGCTGCTTGCCGCCGCGGCGCCGCGCCGGGCCGGCCTGTGGCGGCATTTGCGCGCGACCCAGAGCGACGAGCGGCTCGCGCCACTCTATGATCTGCTCGGCCGCGCCGATCTGGCGACGCCCTATCAGCTGCTCGAGCATCTTCTTGCCGGTCCGCTCGACGGGCGACGCAAGTTGCTGCGCCGGCTGGGGGCGGAGGCACGCGATCCGATCGACGAGCTGCTCGCCGCCGCGCTCGATTTCGAGGCGCTGGCGACGCCGACACTCCAGGCCTTCCTCGACTGGTTCGATCGCGGCGAGGTTGAAATCAAGCGCGAGGCCGAGGGCGGCGGCGGCGCGGTGCGGGTGATGACCGCGCACGGCGCCAAGGGGCTGCAGGCGCCGCTGGTGATCCTGGCCGACGCCTGCGCCGATCCCGCCACCGCGCCGCGATCGCTGCTGCAATGGGAGCCGGAACAGGGCATCCGCTTCCCGATCCTGCGCCCACGCGCGGCGGAGAAGAGCGGGCCGCTGGTCGGCTTGGTCGATCAGGCGGCGCGGCGCGAACTGGAGGAGCATTGGCGGTTGTTCTACGTCGCCGCCACCCGTGCCGAGGAGCATCTCGTCATCACCGGCAGCCTGGGGCCGCGCGCGCAGGGCGTGCCGCCCGCCGCGAGCTGGTATGCCGCCGCCGACAAGGCGTTCACCACGCTGGGCGTCGCCGGGCAGGGCGAGCGCCGCTTTCACGGCCATGTGCCGCAGCTGCCACGCGCGCCCAAGAAGCGGTCAGACGCTCCCGCGCCGCCGCCACCGCTGCCGGACTGGATACGAGCTCCGGCGCCGGTCGAGGCCCGCCCGCCGCGGCCGCTCGCCCCTTCCTCGCTCGGCCCCGATGCCGCGAGCGATCCACCGCCGACCCCGGCGCTGCGCGCCGCCGCCGAGCGCGGCCGATTGGTCCATGCGCTGTTCGAGCGGTTGCCGGTACTGCCGCGCGAGGCGCGCCAAGCCGCGGCGCTCGCCTGGCTTGCCACCGCCGCGCCCGAACCCGCCGAGGCCGAGCGCGCGGCGATCGTGGCGGATGTTTGCGCGGTGCTCGATACCCCCGATTGGGCGCCGCTCTTCGCCCCCGAAACGCTCGCCGAGGCGCCGATCGCGGCGGTGATCGGCGAAGGGCTGGTCGTCTCGGGCACGGTCGATCGCCTGCTGGTGCTGCCCGATCGCGTCCGGCTGGTGGACTTCAAGACCAGCCGCCGCGCGCCCGCCAGCCTCGACGAAATTCCGTGCTATCATCTGCGGCAGATGGCCGCTTATGCTGCGGCACTCGCGGTTATTTTTCCGGGCCGTACGATCGAGGCAGGGCTGCTCTATACCGCCGCGCCGCGCCTGTTCACGCTCGATGCGGCGACGCTTGCGGGGCACAAGCCCGGCTTGGTGCCGCCCGAGCAAAGCTTGGCCCCCGTGCCTTGAGCCCGCGTAACCGCCCGCCTAACTTCCCGCGTAATGACGATCAGTTGAAGGAGTCTCGAACCATGGCGACCAAGGCAATCAGCGATACCAGCTTTACCGACGACGTGCTCAGCGCCGACAAGCCCGTGCTCGTCGATTTCTGGGCGGACTGGTGCGGACCGTGCAAGATGATCGCGCCCGCACTGGAAGAGCTTTCGGACGAGCTCGCCGATCAGGTGACGATCACCAAGGCGAATCTTGACGACGCGCCCGATTCGGCGGCGAAATATGGCATCCGCACGATCCCGAATCTGGTGCTGTTCAAGAATGGCGAGGAAGTCGCCCGCTTTAGCCGCGCGGCGCCGAAGGGTCAGCTGAAGGCGTGGCTGGAAGGCGCGCTGGCGTAAGATCGTAATGCTTTGCCGCCACCTCGCCATGATGCGGGGCGGCGGCCGGATGCTCCGGCCTGCGCCGCACCTCAAGAGAAGCGTTGCGGTCAGCTTCGATAATCGGCGTTGATGCTGATATAGCCGTGGGTCAGGTCGCACGTCCAAACCGTCGCGCGGCCCTCGCCCAGGCCCAGGTCGACGCCGATGTCGATCTCGCCGCCCTGCAGATGCGCGGCGACCGGGGCCTCGTCATAACCCTCGACCACCATGCCGCCGCGCGCGACTTCGGTGTCGCCGAAGCGGATGCTGAGCAGGTCGCGTTCGGCGGGTTCGCCGGCCTTGCCGACCGCCATCACGACGCGGCCCCAATTGGCGTCCTCGCCGGCGATTGCCGTCTTCACGAGCGGGGAATTGGCGATGGCGAGGCCGATGCGGCGCGCGCTGGCGTCGCTCTCGGCGCCACTCACCGCGACGGTGATGAACTTGCGCGCGCCTTCGCCGTCGCGCACCACCAGTTGCGCGAGTATGCGGCAGAGATCGCCTAGCGCCGCGCGGAAGGCATCGGCGCCGCTGCTGTCGTGATCGCGCAGCACGGCGTTGCCCGCCGCGCCGGTCGCGAAGGCAAGCACGGTGTCGCTCGTCGACGTGTCGCCATCGACGGTGATACAATTGAATGTCGCGTCGCTGGCGTCGCGCAGCGCGGCGTGGAGAAAAGCGGGCTCTGCGGCCGCGTCGGTGAAGATGAAGCCCAGCATTGTCGCCATATCGGGCGCGATCATCCCCGATCCCTTGATAATGCCGACAAGCGTCACGATCCGGCCGTCGACCACGGCCTGGGTCATGGCACCCTTGGCGAAAGTGTCGGTGGTGCCGATCGCCTCGGCAGCTGCTTGCCACGACGCCTCGGGCGTGGCGAAGGCGGCCGCGAGCCCACTCTCGGCCTTGTCGATCGGCAGCGGCACGCCGATCACGCCGGTCGAAGCGACGAACACGTCCGAGGGCTGACAGCCAAGTTCCCGCGCCACGCGCGCCGCGATCGCCTCGACGGCAGCGCGGCCGCGATTGCCGGTGAAGGCGTTGGCGTTCCCGGCATTCACCACTAGCGCCCGCGCCCGACCCAGCGGCAGCGCCGAGCGGCACCATTCGACCTCGGGGGAGGGGCAGCGGCTACGCGTGAGCACGCCGGCGACGCTTGTGCCCTCGGCCAAGGTCGCCAGCGTCAAGTCGGCGCGCTCCCAAGGCTTGTAGCCCGCGCGCGACACGCGCAGCGCGACGCCACCGATCCGCGGCAACGCGGGAAAGGGCCGGGCGAGCGGGGAGGGGTGTGACATGGGCATCCTTTGGGCTAAGCTGGCGCGCGCAAGCAAAAAGGGGCGTTAGCGTGGTGGCGGTTGAAGGCAAGATCGTGTTGATGGCGCTGGCGGCGATGCTGGCCCAACCGGCATTGGCCGAGCTGCAGGCAAAGCCCGCCGGTGCCACGCCGGCTATGTCAGCCGCTTCCCCGGCGAGGGCCGGGGCCCCGTCGCGCGCCAGGCGTCATGGCAGCGTGACCAAAGCCCCCGCTGCACCACTGGACCCCGCCGCGCGCCGAGGAAGTGAACAAAGTTTGCCAGCGAAGGTGCCCAGTCCCGAAGCAGCAGCGACCCCGGCGCCGGCATCGGCCGGCACCCCGCCAGAACCCGTGGGAAGCGTCGCCGAATGGTTCCCCGCCGACGCCTATCCGCCGCAGGCCCGCGCCAAATCGCAGGAGGGGCTGACGGTATATGCCGTGGAGCTCGATCCCCGTGGCCGGATCATGCGGTGCAATGTCGTTCAATCCTCGGGATCGGACCTGCTCGATTCGACCACCTGCACGCTGGTGATCTCGAACGGCCGCTTTCGCCCGGCGCGCGATGCGGCGGGCAAATCGGTCGCTGGCCGCTACCAGGGGTCGATGCGCTGGAAACTGGTGGAAGGCCCAGCTAGCGAGGAATAGTGGACGTTTCGCCCGCAAATGCCTATGTCGCCGACCATCGCCTGTTTAAACGGAACGAAGTGCCCCGCGTGACCTTGTTGCTGCTCTTGTCGGCGTTGCTTTCGGCCTTTGGCGGCGGGGTCGCCCCGGCGCGGTCGGTCGCGCCCGCACAAGTCGCGCAGGTGGCGGTCGTCGCCGAGGCTGCTCTGCCGCGCGTCACGGCGTCGATCCGTTCGGTTCAGCCGCGTGCCTCGCGGCCGCCGCTCACGCCTCAGGCAAGCGCGGCGCCGGTCGCCCTGCTGCCGATCGAGCCGCACTGGGCCTGGCGTCGGCGCGAATAGCGCGCGCCTTCCTCGCTTCCCGCCCGATTTTAGCGCGGTGCCGCTGGCCGCGCCGGTTTTGCCATAGGAAATCATGATGTTCGGCAGCCTTGCCAAGACTTTGTTCGGTTCGTCCAACGATCGCTACGTCAAATCCCTCCAGCCGCTGGTTGCCAAGATCAACGCGCTCGAGCCCCAGCTTCAGGCAATGGACGACGCGACACTCGCCGCGCAGACGCTGCGTTTCCGCGAGCGACTGGCGGCGGGCGAAGCGCTTGACGCGCTGCTGCCCGAAGCCTTCGCCACGGTGCGCGAGGCGGCGCGGCGCACGCTCGGCCAGCGCCATTACGACGTGCAGCTGATCGGCGGCATCGTCCTTCACCGCGGCGAAATCGCCGAGATGCGCACCGGCGAGGGCAAGACGCTGGTGGCGACGCTCGCCACCTATTTGAACGCGCTGCCCGGCACGGGCGTGCATGTCGTGACGGTGAACGACTATCTCGCCCAGCGCGATGCCGACTGGATGGGGCAGGTCTATCGCTTCCTGGGGCTGACCGTAGGGGTGATCGTCCCCAATCTCACCGACGAACAGCGCCGCGAGGCCTATCACAGCGACATCACCTACGGCACGAACAACGAGTTCGGCTTCGACTATCTGCGCGACAACATGAAATATGATCGCGAATCGATGGTGCAGCGTCGGTTCAACTTCGCGATCGTCGACGAAGTCGACTCGATCCTGATCGACGAAGCGCGCACGCCGCTGATCATCTCCGGCCCCACCGACGACAAGACCGACCTGTATCTCGCGGTCGATGCGATCGTGAAGCAGTTGGTGCCCGCCGATTACGACTTCGACGAGAAGCAGCGCTCGATCATCCTGACCGAGGACGGCACCGAAAAGGCCGAGCGCCTGCTGGAGGGCGCGGGGCTGCTCGAAGGCAGCAACCTCTATGATTTCGAGAATACCCAGGTCGTCCATCACCTGAACCAGGCGCTGCGCGCGAATGTGATGTTCAAGCGCGACACCGATTATATCGTGAAGGACGGCAAGGTCGTCATCATCGACGAATTCACCGGGCGCATGATGGACGGCCGCCGCTGGTCCGATGGCCTGCACCAGGCGGTCGAAGCGAAGGAAGGCGTGAATATCGAGCCCGAGAACCAGACGCTCGCCTCGATCACTTTCCAGAATTATTTCCGTATGTATCCCAAGCTCGGCGGCATGACCGGCACGGCCGCGACCGAGGCTTCCGAATTCTACGACATCTACAAGATGAACGTCGTCACCATTCCGACCAACGTGCCGGTGCAGCGCGTCGACGAGGAGGACGAATTCTACAAGGATACCCAGGACAAGTTCAAAGCCATCGCCAAGAAAATCCGCGAACATGCTGAACGCGGCCAGCCGGTGCTGGTCGGCACCGTCTCGATCGAAAAGTCCGAGCTGCTGTCCGAATTTCTCGAGCAGGAGGGGGTGCCGCACAAGGTGCTGAACGCCCGCTTCCACGAGATGGAGGCGCATATCGTCGCGCAGGCGGGCCGCAAGGGCGCGGTGACGATCGCGACCAACATGGCCGGCCGCGGCACCGACATTCAGCTGGGCGGCAACGTCGAGTTCCGCGTCGCCGATGAACTCGCCGAAATGGCCGAGGCTGAGGAGCGTGAGGCCGCGATCGCCCGGATCAAGGCGGAGGTGGCGGCGGAGAAGCAGGAAGTGCTCGCCGCCGGCGGGTTGTTCGTGCTCGGCACCGAGCGGCATGAAAGCCGCCGCATCGACAATCAGCTACGCGGCCGTTCGGGGCGCCAGGGTGACCCCGGCCTCAGCCGCTTCTACCTTTGCCTTGAGGACGATCTGCTGCGTATCTTCGGGCCGGACACGATGTTCTCCAGGATGATGCGATCGAACCTTGGCGACGGCGAGGCGATCAGCTCCAAGTGGCTGTCGAAGGCGATCGAGACCGCGCAGAAGAAGGTCGAGGCGCGCAATTACGATATCCGCAAGCAGGTCGTCGAATATGATGACGTGATGAACGATCAGCGCAAGGTCGTCTATGAACAGCGCGCCGACATCATGGACGCCGAGACGGTGGGCGATGTCGTCGCCGACATGCGCGCCGAAACGGTCAACGCGATCGTCGGCGAGGCATGCCCGGTCGGCAGCTATCCCGAGCAATGGGACGTCGCCCGGCTCGCCGAGCGCGCGCGCGATCTGCTCGGCGTCGAGGCGCCGCTCGATGCGTGGCTGAAGGAGGAAGCGGTCGATCCCGAACTTATCGAGGAACGGCTGCGCGACCTTGCCGACACGCATGTCGCCGGCAAGGCGAAGGAGCTGGAAGCGGCAACCTGGACGTCGATCGAAAAATCGATCCTGCTTCAGAATCTGGACCATCACTGGAAAGAGCATCTGTCGACTCTCGATGCGTTGCGCCAGGTCGTCCATCTGCGCGCCTATGCGCAGAAAACGCCGATCAACGAGTATAAGCAGGAGGCGTTCGCCCTGTTCGAGCGGATGCTGAGCGCGATCCGCGAGGATGTCACCAAGACGCTGGCGCACGCGCAGTTCCAGTTCCAGGCGCCGCCTGAATTGCCGCCGCTCCCCGATTTCCTCACCAATCTGAGTGAGCTGGAAGCGCCGCTCGATCTCGATCCACAATCGTTGGGATTGGTGACGACGCGGCTGGCGCCGGCGCCGTTGTTCGCGGCGGGCGGCGAAGCGGCGCTCGCCGAGCCGCTCAGCGACGATCCGGCCGAATGGGAAGGGCGGGTGAGCCGCAACGCCGCCTGTCCGTGTGGATCGGGCAAGAAGTACAAGCATTGCCACGGCGCGCTGGCTTAAGCCCGTGTTCCGTGCGAGGTTGGCCGGCGGCTCATCGTGTGCCGCCGGCCGACTTGCTCAGCTGGCGGTGGTGTTTTTCACTTTCGCCGCATATTCTTCGAAGTTTTTCTTGAAGACGATCGACAACTCTTCCAGCGCGGCGGTCGCATCTTCGTCCTTCTTCGGCGGGAAGAGCTTCAGGCCGTTGCCGCCCCAGGCCTTAAACTCGTAATCGATCTTCTGATCGTTGCCGAATTCGCGGAACAGGAACAGGGTCCGCGGCGAACGGCCATAAATCGCCGCCTTCTGATAGAAGACGTCGGCAACAATCAGCTCGTTATAGCAAGCCGCGCTGGAATCGGCGCGGCGCGTCTTGACCTTGTTCATCGTCTTCCGCTCGATCGGCGTTTCGTGCCGCACGACGACCGTGCCAGCTGGCAGCTTCAGCAGCGCGTTGAGATCGAGCGCTTGCAACGCATCGAGCTGCGTCGGGCTGTCGAGCGCGCTCGCCATTTGCGCCTTGTTGTTGGCGTCTTTCTTCGAATTCAGCGCTCCCTCGATAAGGCCGCCGCCGAGCCAGCCGGTCGTGATCGAGGTCATGCGCTCCGCCGGCCAGATATGCAGCTCGCAAGGCGCTTGCTGCGCGAAGGCCGGCGTCGCGGCGGTGGCGGCCGCGATCGCGGCCAACGCGAGATAACGTTTCATCGATTTCCCCCTTGATTGATGCGCTCCAAACCGTGTGATGCACGCCTATTTTGGGCGTGCCTGTTTGCCGATCACCTCGGCGAACCTCTTCAGATCTTCCAAATAAGCGGCTTCCAGCTCGGCGATCGCCGCCGCCAGATTGCCCCCGGGTTTTAGCGGCAAGAGCTTGATCGTGGCCTTGCCCCAATTGGCGAAGCGATATTCCGGCGCCGGTGCCGGCCCGAAGCGGCGATAGCGGAACAAGGTCAGCAGCACGGTGCCTGAAACCGCGTCTTGCCGGAAGACGATGTCATCAACGACCAACTCGCCATAACAGGCGGCGTTACTATTGCTGAGCCGACCCGGCGTGGTACGGATGACCCGGCTTTCGAGCGGGTCGGCGTGGACGATCAGCCGGTCGTCGGGCCGCCCCAGCAGCGCCTGGGGCCGTGCCGCTTCGAGCAAGGCCGCTTGTCGTGCCGAATTCAGCGGATCTTGTGGCAGCGGCGGATAACCGCTGCGGCTCTTCAACGCGCCATCCACTGTACCGCCATGAAAGACGCCGTTATAGACAGCCTTGAGCTTGTCGCCCGGCCACACGTGCAATTCGCAGTCGCCGGGCACCGATTGGCCGGCACCCGCCGCGTGCGCGCCGGTAGCCATCGCCGCGCAGCACAGCGCGAGCAGTTGTTTGATCATCTTCATCAAGCCCACCCCCATTCTTCTTGGTTTTTAGGGCGCCGTTGCGGATTCGCAATGCAAATTGATGTAGTTTTACTGGTTCTTCAACCGGCTGCCAGTCTCGCCGAAGCCATCCTCCCACCCCGACGCGGTGAAGGTTTCGGGTTCCAGCCCGCCCTCGCCGCGCGCCACCAGGTCGCGTCGGCTCTCGGCCATTTGCCGGATATCCGGCCGTGGATCGGCACGGTATGCGGGAAGCGGAGGGGTGGCGGGGATGGGTGGCGCGGGCTGGTCGCGGTCGCCGCCGAGCGGGTCGATCTCTCGGCCCGGGCCATCGGACTGCCTGGGAACGATGGGCTGCGGATCATCAATTTCGTCAAATTCGGGGGGCGGGGTGCTGGCGATGAGGGTATCCTTGCCGTGAACCCGTCTGCAACGCCTCGCCGCAACGCGCGGTTGCGCTTGCTAGCTACGCTTTGGCTGTTATACGAGCCTGCCGACCGGCGGTGCTCGCGGGCGTGGCGGAACTGGTAGACGCGCCGGATTTAGGTTCCGGTATCGCAAGATGTGGGGGTTCGAGTCCCTTCGCCCGCACCAGCCGCCGCCTCAGGGCGAGCGCTGGACCGACCATTTTTTCCGAACAGCGAAAGCACGAAAGCGACCCAATGCAGATTGTCGAGACGTTGAACGAAGGGCTGAAGCGCGCCTACACGCTGAAGATCACCGCCCAGGATATCGAAGCCCGCGTCGCCGCCGAGATCAAGCGCGTCGCGCCGCAAATCCGGATGCCGGGCTTCCGCCCCGGGAAGGTTCCCGCCAATCTCGTCCGCAAGATGCACGGGCCGGCGCTGGCGCAGGACGCGCTGTCGTCCAGCGTGCAAGACGGCGTCCAGAAGCTGATCGCCGACCATGCGCTGCGCCCGGCGATGCAGCCCCAGGTCGCGCTCGACCCCGCTTACGCGCCCGGCGGCGATGCCGATGTCACGGTCGAGCTGGAGGTGCTGCCGGACGTTCCCGCCCCGCGGATCGAAGGGTTGAAGCTCGAGCGGCTGACGGTTCCCGTCGCCGATGAGGCGGTAAACGAACAACTTCAGCGCTTCGCCGAGCAGCAGAAGCGCTTCGATGACGCGCCGGAGGGCCACGCAGCCACGGCCGGCGACCTGGTCGTCATGGATTTTGTCGGCAAGGTGGGCGGCGTTACGTTCGACGGCGGGACCGGCACCGACATGAGCATCGAAATCGGCTCGGGCCGGTTGATTCCGGGCTTCGAGGATCAACTGATCGGCGCGGTGAAGGGCGAGGAGCGCCAGATCAACGTGACCTTCCCGGCCGATTACGGCGTCGACACGCTGAGCGGCAAGGATGCGACCTTCGACCTCACCATCAAGGACGTTCGCGTTGCGCGCGAGACGGTGATCGACGAGGAACTCGCGACCTCGCTCGGGCTGGAAAGCCTGGAGCAGCTGCGCGGGCTGCTGAAGGGGCAGATCGAGCAGGAACTGAACGGCCTCACCCGCACCTACATGAAGCGCAAGCTGCTCGACCAGCTGGCCGAGGGGCATGACTTCCCGGTCCCGCCGTCGATGGTCGATGCCGAGTTTGAGCAGATCTGGGCGCAACTGGAGCATGAGGCGACCCACGAGGCCGATCCCGCCGCCGCCAAGGCCGAGATGGAGAAGGAGCGCGACGATTATCGCCGCATTGCCGAGCGCCGCGTGCGCCTGGGGCTGCTGCTCTCCGAGATTGGCCAGGCAAATGGCGTCGAGGTGACCCAGGCCGAGATGAATCGCCTGATCGCGCAGGCCGCACAGCAATATGGCCCCGAAGATCGCCAGCGCTTCATCCAGTATATCCAGCAGGAGCCTATGGCCGCCGCCCAGCTCCGGGCGCCGCTCTATGAGGATAAGGTCGTCGACTGGCTGTTCGAGCGCGCCGAAATCAGCGAGCGCGAAGTGACCCGCGCCGAGCTGGAAGCCGCGATCGAGAGCGAGGACGGCTTCGCGACCGGCACCCACATCCACAATCACGATCACGATCACGATCATCATGACCATGCCGGGCATGATCACGGCCATGATCACCAGCACGACGTGGCGGCCGCTGAAACGGCCGAGCCGGCAGCGGCGGCCGAAGCGCCCGCTAAGCCCAAGCGCACCACCAAGAAGCGGGCCGAGCCCGCCGAGCCGGCAGCCGAGGGCGCCGAGCAGCCGAAGAAGCCGCGCAAGAAGAAGGCCGACGCCGGTGAGGCTGGGCAGGGCTGAACGAGCATGATGGCACGGCGCCGGGCGACGCGATGACGCCACGCATCGCCGTTCTTCTTCCTTGTTTCAACGAAGAGGCCGCGATCGCGCAGACGGTCGCGGCCTTTCGCGCGGCGCTGCCCGGCGCGGCCATTTACGTGTACGACAATAACTCACGTGACCGTACCGCCGAGGTGGCACGCGCGGCGGGGGCGATCGTCCGCGCCGAGCGACTGCAGGGCAAGGGGCATGTCGTCCGCCGGATGTTCGCGGATGTCGATGCCGACATTTACGTGATGGCAGATGGTGACGCGACCTATGACGCAGCATGTGCTCCGGCGATGGTCGCCCGCCTCGTGGATGAACAGCTCGACATGGTGGTTGGGGCGCGGGTGATGCAGGTTGCTGTGGCCTATCGCCGGGGTCACCGCTTTGGCAACCGGCTGCTGACAGGGATGCTGGCGCGACTATTTGGACGCAGTTTTACTGACATTCTTTCGGGCTATCGCGTGTTCTCGCGGCGGTTTGTGAAGAGTTTTCCGGTCTTGTCAGCGGGTTTTGAGATAGAGACCGAGATTAGCGTCCATGCGCTCGAATTGAAGATGCCGGTTGCCGAGGTTGAAACCCCTTATTTCGCGCGGCCTGAAGGGTCGGCGTCCAAGCTGGCCACCTATCGGGACGGATGGCGGATCCTGCGGACCATATTGCGGCTTTATCGGATTGAGCGCCCACGCCTCTATTTTGGCACCGTCGCCGGCGTGATGGCGGGAACGGGGCTCCTCCTGTCGATCGACTTATGGATCACTTTCATGCACACCGGATTGGTGCCGCGCTTGCCGACCGCAGTGCTGGTGACTGGCCTTATGATCCTCGCCGCGCTCAGCTTCTTTGCTGGGCTTATCCTTGACACGGTGGTGCGTGGGCGGCGGGAGGTGCGTCGGCTAGCTTATCTTGCCTTGCCCGCGCCAGGGAATAGCCTGACGGGCGTGTAAAAGGGGGCGGCGCTCCTGGCCGCCCCAGCATTTTCAGCGCCGCGCGCGATCGTCGACATTGTCCGCCTTCGCGTCGGCTTCAGCGCGGACATTGTCCGCGGCTTCTTCGGATGCGTCCGCCTGGTTTTCCATCATCTCGCTTGCCTGGGTGTTGGTCGTGTTGTCGGCCATCGCCTCCAGCTGGTCACCCTGATTTTCAAGCGCATCGGCCGCGGCCGCGCCATTATTCTCGATCGCCTGGGCTTGCGGGCTCTGCTGGCACGCGGCCAGCGCGCCCAGTGGCAGCGCCGCCGCGATCAGGATCAACTTCTTCATGCCTCACTCCTTCCGGTGGTCCCGGCCCTCCTGCCGGATCGAAGCGAACGAACGGGCGGGGCGCCGCGCGGTTCCGTTACCGGCCCTTGGGGGTGACCGGCCCCAGTTCCTCGGGCGCGTTGGCGGCGAGCGCGAGCAGCGCGGTCCAGGCGGCGACGTTCTGACGCAGCTGTTCGGGATCGATCCGCTCAAGCGTGTCCTCGGGCGTGTGGTGATAATCGAAATAGCGCGTGCCATCCTGATTGAGATCGACCACGGCGACGCCCGCCGTCACCTCGGGCTCGATGTCGCTGCCACCGCCCGCCAGATCGGTGCCGCGGACGATGCCGAGCGGGGCGAGCGCGGCGGCGAGCCGGTCACCGAGCGGCTTGGCGCTCGTCGGCAGGTTCATCTGCACGCGCCACACCCGGTCCGCGCCGAAATCGCTTTCGGCGGTGAGCGCGTGGCGTTCCTTGCCGTGCGCCGCGAAATAGGCATCGCCGCCCTGGCCGCCGACTTCCTCCGCGCCCCACCAGACAACGCGGATCGTTCGCCGGGGCGCCGGCCCGTCGAGCAGACGCTTGGCGGCCGCCGCGGTGATGGCCGCCCCCGCGCCATCATCGATCGCGCCAGTGCCCAAATCCCAGCTGTCGAGATGCCCGCCGATCAGCACGATCCCGGCATCTGGGTCGGTCCCGGGCACCTCGGCGATCACGTTGCCCGACTGCCGCATCCCGACCTGTCGCGGCGTGAGGGTAAGATGGAGCATGACCTGTCCCTGCGCTGCCATCCGCTCCAAATTGTTCGCATCCGACACTGACAGCGCGGCGGCGGGGATGGGGGTGACGCCTTTCTCGAAATTGGTCGTGCCGGTGTGCGGCCCGCGGCCCGCATCGGTGCCGATCGACTTGATCACGATCGCGAGCGCGCCCTTCTTCGCGGCGATATTGGGGCCGACGAAGCGCGCGGCGCCGAAAGTGCGATAGCCCGAGCCGTCCTGCGTGCGGCGCATCCCGTTGGAGACGAACGCGATCTTGCCCTTAAGACTCCCCTCAGGCGCAGCGACAAGGTCGGCAAAGCTTTTGAAGAACACGATCGGCGCGGTGATGCCAGCGGCGGGTGTCGCCCCCGATTGACCCAGCGCCGTCAGCCGCAGTTTCTGCGGGAAGGGGCTGACGACCTCCGCCGTCTCCACGCCGCGTTCCCACACGGGCATCTGATAGGTTTCGATATGGACATTCTTGAAGCCCAGCGCCGTCAGCCGCTTCACCGCCCAGTCGCGCGCGCGCGCCTCGGCTTCGGAGCCGGCGGGGCGGGGGCCGACTTCGGTCGTCAGCCCCTCGACCAGGCCGTAGGCAATATCGTCCTTCAGCGCCGCGTCGCGCAGCGCGGCGACGTCTTGCGCCAACGCGGGGGCAGGGAGAGCGAGGGCGAGCAGCAGGGCTAGGCGCAAGGGATCAGGCTCCTTCATCGAACGGGGTGCGGGTGGCGACGCCAAGCGCGCGGGCGGCGGCGTGCTGGCGGCGATCGGCGGTGATCAGCTCGAAACCGAGCCGAGCCGTGATGGCGATGTGCAAAGCATCGGGCAGCCTGAGGCCAAGCTCGAAATGGTGTAGATATCGCGTGGCGTGAGCGATGTCCTGCGACTCCAGCGGAACGCGCCGCCAGCGCGCGAGCAATTCACCTAGCCCTTGAATCGAAAGCGCGCCCTCGGCGACGGTCAGCAGCTTTTGCCGGACACGCAGCCCGATGCCTGACACGCCCTCGCCGAACCCAAGATCGCTATAGGCGGGCAACTCGTCGAGGCTCGCTAGCAAGGCGAGCGTCTCTTGGGCGCCGGTGTCGAGCAGCACGAGCGTTAGGATGACACTGGTGTCGACGTAAACCGTCACCAGCGCGGGTCGTCACGAACGTCGCGGATGAAGTCGCTCGCGGTCCCCGGCAGTTTGGGCAGCCGGGACCTGAGCGCCACGATGGCATCGATATCGACCGGCCTGGCGCGCGGCTTCACGTCCGCAATTGCCACCCCGTCACGCACGACGACGACTTCGTCGCCGCGCTCGATCGCCGCGACCCAGGCATCGCTCAGCGCATCGGCGGGAATTTCATGCCGTTCCATGCGCAAAGTGTAAGCCGCGCCTGCCGCGTTGCCAATAGCCGGCCCCGACGCTACACCGCCGCCAACTTCCCAAACCCCCTCCCGGAGAGACCCACGTGGCCGCGCAATATGCCTTCGTGATGAAGGACATGACCAAAACCTTCCCCGGCGCGCAGAAGCCGGTGCTCGCCAACATCAACCTGCAATTCTACCAGGGTGCGAAGATCGGCATCGTCGGCCCGAATGGCGCCGGCAAATCGACGCTGATGAAGATCATGGCCGGCATCGACACCGATTTTTCGGGTGAGGCTTGGCCAGGCGAGAACATCACCGTCGGCTATCTGGCACAGGAGCCCCAGCTCGACCCTAGCAAGAACGTGCTTGAAAACGTCAAGGACGGCGCGCGCGAAGTGGCCGACATGGTCGATCGCTTCAACGCTATCTCGGCCGAAATGGGCGATCCCAAGGACGACACCGATTTCGATGCGCTGATGGAGGAGATGGGCGATCTCCAAGCCAAGATCGACGCGGTCGACGGCTGGACGCTCGACAATCAGCTCGAAATCGCGATGGAGGCGTTGCGCTGCCCACCCGGCGACTGGTCGGTCGAAAATCTCTCGGGCGGTGAGCGCCGCCGCGTCGCGCTCACCCGGCTGCTGATCCAGAAGCCTTCGATCCTGCTGCTTGACGAACCGACCAACCATTTGGACGCCGAAAGCGTCGAATGGCTCGAAAATCATCTGAAGGAATATGCGGGGGCGGTGCTGATGATCACCCACGACCGCTATTTCCTCGACAATGTTGTCGACTGGATTCTCGAGCTCGATCGCGGCAAATATTTCCCGTACGAGGGCAATTACTCCACCTATCTCGAAAAAAAGGCCAAGCGGCTGGAGCAGGAGGATCGCGAGGAATCGGGCCGACAAAAGGCGATCAAGGACGAGCTGGAGTGGATCCGGCAGGGCGCCAAGGGCCGCCAGACCAAGTCCAAGGCGCGTATCGCCAAGTTCGAACAGCTTGTCGAGGCGCAGCAGAACCGCACGCCGGGCAAGGCGCAGATCGTCATCCAGGTGCCCGAACGCCTGGGTGGCAAGGTGATCGAGGTGACGGACATCTCGAAAAGTTATGGCGACAAATTGCTGTTCGAGGGGCTGAGCTTCACCCTGCCGCCGGGCGGCATCGTCGGCGTGATCGGGCCGAACGGCGCGGGCAAATCGACACTGTTCAAGATCATCACCGGCCAGGAAACACCTGATAGCGGCTCGATCGACGTTGGGCCGACGGTGCGGCTCGGCTATGTCGATCAGAGCCGCGACGATCTGAACCCCAAGCATAATGTGTGGGAGGAGATTTCGGACGGGCTCGATTATGTGAAGGTCAACGGCCACGACATGTCGACGCGTGCCTATGTCGGCGCGTTCAACTTCAAGGGGCAGGACCAGCAGAAGAATGTGGGCAAGCTCTCGGGCGGTGAGCGCAACCGGGTGCATATGGCCAAGATGCTGAAGCGCGGCGGCAACGTGCTGCTGCTCGACGAGCCGACCAACGATCTCGACGTCGAAACCTTGGGCGCGCTCGAAGAAGCGATCGAGAATTTCGCGGGCTGCGCGGTGGTGATCAGCCACGACCGTTTCTTCCTTGACCGTCTCGCGACGCATATCCTGGCGTTCGAGGGCAACAGCCATGTCGAATGGTTCGAAGGTAACTTCGCGGCGTATGAAGAAGATAAGCGGCGGCGCCTGGGCGACGCGGCGGATCGGCCGACGCGGTTGGCGTATAAGAAGCTGACGCGGTGAGGGCTCCGGGCCTGCTGTTCGCGCCGTTGATCGTGGCGGCGGCTCCGGGGCCGGCTGAGCAGGCAGTGCTCTCGCCGGCCGAGTTTCGCGACCGCGTCGCCGCCGCGATGAAAGCGGCGACGGGACAGCCGGTGACGGTGATCGACGAGCGCACCTTCAAGATGAAGCAAGCAGATGGCACCGAGAGCACGGTGTCGATCGATAATGCTTATAACGACTATCTCGCCTCGCCCGATCGACTTGATGCGATCGTCTCGATCTTCGCGCGGGTATTGGCCCAAGGAGGTCCGGCCGCGAAGCTGGGGGATCTCGTTATCATCGTGCGGCCGAAAGCCTACCTCGAACAGAGTGTCGGCAAGGCGGCGAACTCCGCCTATCCGCCCCCGCGCGCGCTCGCCGGCGATATCGCGCAGTTTCTCGCCTTTGACACCCCGGAGGCGATCCGTTTGGCCTCGCTTGCCGACTTGGCGGATCTGAAGATCGATCAAGGCCAGGCTTGGCAGCGAGCGCTCAGCAATTTGCGCGGGCGGATCGGGCCGATCAATGAAGGCGTTTTCGGCGACAGCCCGGGAACGACCGCTTTTTCTGCGGATAGCGGGCTCAGCCCCAGTTTTCTCGCCCTTCCCGAAACCTGCGGTCCTCAGGCCCCGAATGGCCGTGACGCCGAGCAGCTACTGCTGTTCGATCGCAACGTGGTGTTTTTTGGCATCCCTGGGAACGGGCAGGATTTCGCGAAGTTCCAGCAGACGGCGAGAGCCGTGATCGCCGCCGGCAGCTCCCATTCGAGCACCGTCATCACCTGCCGCGGCGGTAGATGGGTGGCGGTGGATATCCAGTAGAAAGGCTGAACGAGCGCGCCGATTGGGAAATGTCGCCGACGCCGATGGCCAGGTAATCGATCACAGTGCTGACGTATCGATCACAAGCCCGGGGATCGTCTCTGCGATCATGCGTTCGCCGAAGCGGCACTGCCGGCTTTCAGCATAACCCGCGTCGCCTGGCGCCCAGAGCTGATGCAGGATGCGGCTCTCGACGTCGGCAACCCAATATTCCGCGACGCCGGCCTGCGCGTAGAGCCGCGCCTTGCGCTGCAAATCGTGATTCAGGGTGGAATCGGCCACCTCCACCATGAGCGCGACGCTCGACAACGGGATGAAGCCGCTGCCCTGCGCTTCGCTCGTCAGCACGATGTCGGGCTCGGGCAAGCTATGCTCGGGGATGGCAACGCTCGCCTCGCTCAGCACCTCCAATGACGTATCCACTGCCCGGAGCGCCTCCGCGAAAGCGATGATCAGTTTGGTCTTCACCCGCGCATGGGGCCGGTGCTGCGCGTTCATGACGAGAATTTCCCCCTCGATCAGCTCGCTCTTGGCATAGTCCGAGAAGGCGCCCGCTTGATCGAGCAGCACGAAATCCTCGATGCGCAGCTTCACCGGGTGCGGCGTGGTGGCAAGCGGGCTAACATCGTTCATTTTTGCAAGGTAGCACAGTTTAGGGGGCGCGCTAACGCCTCACGCCGTGAACCGCTTGGTAAACCCCTTGGGCAGTCGCTCCTCGGCGGGCTGGGTTTCCACCTGATCGACCCTCGCGCGGGGTGGGCCTTGGCGGGCGGCGTCGAGCAACGCCACGATCGCGCTCGACTGGCCAGCGACCAGCATCTCGACCCGGCCATCGCGCAAGTTGCGCACCCAGCCGGCGACGTGCAGTTCGCTCGCGCGGCGGACCAGGAAATCGCGGAAGCCGCAATTCTGAACTTTGCCGCTGATGAAGACGCGCTGCATCGACGCCGCCGCCACTTCTTCGTTACGCATGACAACCCCTTGATCCCAAGCTTCTTTTGACACCGCAGACCGGCGCCGCCCCGCACTCGGGCAAACGGCCCGGCGCAATCGCGACAGCCTTGGTCGAAAAGCGGCTCAGGCCGGGTAGGTGATCGCCATCACTTCATAGTCGCGCTCGCCCGCCGGAAGCAGCACGCGCCGGACATCGCCGACCACAGCGCCCCGGAGCGCGCGTGCGAGCGGCGCATTCCAGCTGATCCGCCCCGCGCCCGCTTCGGCCTCGTCATCGCCCACCAAAGTGAGCAGCCGCCGCTGATCATCCTCGTCGGCGATCTCGACCGTCGCGCCGAACCACACGCGGCGCTTGTCGGCTTGGGCAGCTGGATCGACGACCTTGGCCGCCTTCATTCGCTTGGCGAGCCAGCCCAGGCGCCGGTCGATTTCGCGTAATCGCTTGCGGCCGTAGATGTAGTCGCCATTTTCCGAACGATCACCATTGCCCGCCGCCCAGGCGATCACCTCGACCAGTTTTGGACGTTCCTCGCCCAGCAGCTGATCATATTCGCGGCGCAGCGCGGCGAAGCCGGCGGGCGTGATGTAATTGGGGCGGTCCATGCGGATCAGGAGGGGTGGCGGCCGAGATACCAGCTGAGCCGTGCCTGCCCCTGCGAGCGGGCGCGTTCGGGGTTGAGCAGATCGTACACCACCGCATTTTCCAGCACGCGCTGCACATAGCTGCGCGTTTCGGAGAAGGGGATCGCCTCGACCCAATCGATCGGATCGATCGTGCCCATGCGGGGATCGCCATAAACGGCGAGCCATTTGTTCACATTGCCGGCACCCGCATTGTAAGCGGCGATCGCCAGCGGATAGCTGCCATAGCTGTTGTACAGCCGCTGGAAATAGGCCGATCCGAGCTGGATGTTGTAATCAGTGTCGGTCGTCAGCGCGGTGGTATCATACGGCAGGCCAAGCTTCGCCGCCTGCTCGCGCGCCGTCGCCGGCATCAGCTGCATCAGCCCGCGCGCCCCGACGCGGCTTACGGCGGCGCGGTCGAACTGGCTTTCCTGCCGGGCGATCGCGTGGACCAGAATCCAGCTGTCATTCGCTGCCGCCGGCACCTTCACGCTCGGATAGCCGGTGATTGCATAATCGGCGAGGCCGTTGGTCACCGCGCTGCGGCCGACCATCACCCCTAGATCGGGGCGACCGAGCGTTCGCGAGAGCTCGGCGGCCAGGACATGGTCGCTCTCGCTCTTGGCGTCCTGCGCGATCTGGCGGACAAAGGCGGTCTGGTCCTGATAGGCACCGCTGGTTCCTAGATAGCGCGCCGCCTGCACGACCTCGCGCGCGTAAAAAGCGTCGCGCGTCGCGGTATCGACCGGGCGCTGGAGCTGTACGGCTGGCGCGGCGAGCGCACGGCCGAGGCGCTCACTCGCAAGCTGGCCATAGAATTGGCCGGCAAAAACTGCCGCCTGCTCCAGATAGCCCGTCGCGCCCGCGGCATTGCCGGCGCGCTCGGCGGCGCGGCCGGCCCAATAGAGCCCCTTGGCGCGGGTCTGCGGGGACTGCGCGGCGCGGGCGTAGCGATCATAGAGCGCGACGGCCTCGGCGGGGCGGGCGAGCGTCTTCATCGCGGTTTGCGCGGCGAACCACACCAGATCGGTATAGGCGTCGCGCTCGCCATAGGGGCGCTGCGAGACATCGGTGCCGTGGGGGTAGGCGTCATCGACCTGGCGGGCGATGTCGTAGGCCTGTTGATATTGCGCGTCGGCGGCCGCTCCCCTGGCCTGATCAAGCAGCAACTCGTACCAGGCCTCGACCTTGGCGGGCTGGCTAGCGAGCGAGCGCGGGCGGGCGAGCAGCGCGCGCGATTCGGTCCAGCGATTGGCGTTCTTCAGCCAAAGCGCGTAATCGGCGATGAAGCCGGGCTCATTGGCGAAGCGATCGGCGACCAGCGCTGCGCGGCTGCCGGCATCGGGCGCACGGGTGCGTAAAGCGAGGCGCAGATCGAACAGCTCGCGCCGCGCCGGGCTGGTGAGCCCGAGCTGGCGCTGCGCCGATCCAGTCGATCCCGCCCAGAGCAAGGCGTCCATTCGCGCATCGTGATCGGCGGTCGTCAGCACGCCCGCGAAACCCGACAGCAGCGCCGCTTCGTCCGCGGGCGGAAGTGCGCCGCGCACCCAGGCGGCGCGCGCGGCGACGTTCGCCTCGCTCGTCATGCCGGTGGCCTTCAGCGCCTCGGCGAAACGCACCATGCCGGTGGGGGTGAGCGGCGGGAAGCGGCGGAAGAAGCTGACCGCGACACCGGGTGACCAGCTCGCGGTATCGAGCGCGCGCTCGGCGGCGCGGCGGCGGCTTGCTTCGCCCGGCCAGCCGGGATGGGCGAGCAAGAAACGGGCATAGACGTCGAAGCCATAGGCGTCCGACTGTTGCAGTGCCTTCCATTCGGTAATCGCGGCGGCGAGCGCGGGCGCCTGCGGATCGGCGGGCATCCGGCGCAGCTGATCGCCGAACGGCGCGAGCTGATCCTGGGGCGCGGCGGCGATCGCCAGGCTTGAGGCCCCGGCGAGCAACATCAAGGGACGCAACAACGCGAGCATGTGGACAGGATAAGCGATTCGCCTCTATCTGTCGCGCCTCATTCGCCATTTCATGCGCGAAGTCGCAAAAACACGGGGCCATCGGGAGTTCTATTATGTTTTCCGGTTCCATTCCGGCGCTCGTTACCCCTTTCAGCGGCGACGGTCGGATTGACGAACCCGCTTATCGCGCGCTGATCGACTGGCAGATCGCCGAAGGGTCGAGCGCGCTCGTCCCCTGCGGGACAACCGGCGAGGCGGCGACGCTGACCGCCGAGGAGCATTTCGGCATCGTTCGCGTCTGTGTTGATCAGGCGGCCGGCCGGGTACCGGTGATCGCCGGGGCGGGCTCCAACGACACAAGGGTCGCGATCGCCAATATCGCCGCCGCCAAGGCGGCGGGGGCGGACGCGGCGCTGATGGTGCCGCCTTATTACAACCGCCCGAATCAGGAAGGCATTTTCCAGCACTTCCAGGCGGTGGCCGAAAGCTGCGACCTGCCGGTCGTGCTCTACAACGTGCCCGGTCGCACCGTGACCGACATCGCGGTGGAAACGATGGGGCGGCTGGTGGAAGCCTATCCGAAGAGCTTCGTCGCGGTGAAGGACGCGACCGGCGTGCTTCAGCGGGTTACGGCGCAGCGCCTCGTCTGCGGTACCGGCTTGGCCCAGATTTCGGGCAATGACGAGACCGCGCTCGCCTTCAACGCCAGTGGCGGGGTGGGGTGCATCTCGGTCAGCGCCAATGTGGTGCCCCGGCTGTGCGCCGAGTTCCAGGCGGCATGCGCGGCGGGTGATTATATCGCCGCGCGGGCGTTGCACGACCGGCTGTTCCCGCTGCACCTCGCGCTGTTCAGCGATGCCTCGCCGGGGCCGGTGAAGTATGCGCTGAGCAAGGTTCGCCCCGATTTCCCGACCGGTCTGCGCCTGCCGATGACCTGGCCAAGCGCGGCGAGCCAAGCGGCGGTGGACAAGGCGCTGGCGCCGCTGGTCGCATAGGCGGCGTTGCGGGGCATGGCTTTTCCCGCGCGCCACGCCTAAATCCCGCTGCCTTATGCCGCGCCCCAAGCCCGCCACTTTCGACAAGAAGAAAATCGTCGCCGAAAACCGCCGCGCGCGGTTCGATTATGCGATCGAGACGGTGTATGAGGCCGGCATCGCGCTCACCGGCACGGAGGTTAAATCGCTGCGCTTCGGCGAGGGCTCGATCGCCGAAAGCTATGCCGAGGTGAAGGACAGCCAGGTGTGGCTCGTCAATTCGAACATTCCCGAATTCAGCCACGGCAACCGCTTCAACCACGAACCGCGCCGCCCGCGCAAATTGCTGCTCCATGAGCGCGAGATCAACAAGCTCCACGGCGCGGTCGCCCGCGAGGGGATGACGTTGGTGCCGCTCGCCATCTACTTCAACGGCAAGGGGCGGGCCAAGGTCGAGCTAGCGCTCGCCAAGGGGCGCAAGACCCATGACAAGCGCGAGCATATCAAGGAACGCGATTGGAAACGCGAAGCCGCCCGAGTGCTGCGTGATCGCGGCTGAACGCTCGCCGACAAAGCGACTTGGTAACCTTCGAAACCGATTTGACGCAGCGTGTCGTTTGGATAAAACACGCATGCCCATTTCCACCTAAGGGAAATTCCATGCGTCGTTCGTTTATCGTAACTAGCTTGCTTGCTACCGCCGCGATCGCCGGCATCGCCATCGCCAAGGACGCAACCCCGATGGCTCAAACCGCCGCCAAGCCCGAGATCGGTTCGTTCGGCTTCGACGAGCCGGGCATGGACCGTCAGGTGAAGCCCGGCGACAGTTTCGCCGATTATGCGAGCGGCGGGTGGAAGAAGGCCACCGAGATTCCGGCCGATCGTTCGGCTTACGGCATGTTCCACCGCCTGCAGGACCGCTCGCTGGAGCAGACTCGGGCAATCCTGGAGGAGTCCGCGGCCAAGCCGGGCACCAAGATCGGCGATTTCTACGCGAGCTACATGGATCAGGCTGCGATCGACGCCAAGGGCGCGGGCCCGATCCAGCCCTGGCTGGCCCAGGTAAAGGCCGCCGGTGATCGCAACGCGCTGGCGGTGACGATGGCCAAGTTGCAGCGCCAGGGCGTTGGCGGGCTGCTGTCGCTCTTCATCAATCAGGATGAAAAGGCGCCCGAGCGCTATGTCGTCCACCTGTCGCAGGGCGGCATCGGCCTGCCCGACCGCGATTATTATCTGAAGGACGATCCCAAGCTCGCCGCCGTCCGCCAGGCCTATCTCGCCAACAGCGCCAAGATGTTCGAGCTGATCGGCGACGGCGCCAACGCTGCCGCGCGCGCGCAGGCGGTGTATGAGTTCGAAAAGCAGCTCGCCCAGGTCCATTGGACCCGGATCGACTCGCGTGACGACGACAAGACTTATAACAAGTGGAGCGCCGCCGATCTCGACACCAAGGCGCCGGGCATGCCCTGGGGCGCGCTGCGCGAGGCTTATGGCATCACCGGCGAGCAGGAGCTGATCGTCAGCCAGCCGAGCGCGATCACCGGCGAAGCCAAGGTGTTCGCCGCCACCCCGATCGAGGTGCTGCGCGATTATGCCGCGCTGCGCATCGTGCGCAGCTATGCGGCCTATCTCGCCAAGCCGATCGACGACACCAATTTCGAATTCTACGGCAAGATCCTGTCGGGCCAGCCGCAGCAGCGCGATCGCTGGAAGCGTGCGGTGACGGTCGTCACCGGCGCGATGGGCGAGGAGATCGGCAAGGCCTATGTCGCGCGCTATTTCCCGCCCGCGACCAAGGCGGCGGCCGATCAGCTGGTGAAGAATGTGATCGCGGCGATGGGCGACCGCATCCGCAACCTCAGCTGGATGACGCCCGAAACGAAGCAGAAAGCGCTGGTGAAGCTCGCGTCGTTCACGCCCAAGATCGGCTATCCCAGCCGTTGGCGCGATTATTCGACGCTGAACGTGGTGCGCGGCGACATCGCCGGCAATATCGCGCGCGCCAACGCCTTCGAATATAATCGCAACCTCGCCAAGCTGGGCAAGCCGATTGATCGCGGCGAATGGTTCATGACGCCGATGACGATCAACGCCTATGCCAATCCGGTGATGAACGAGATCGTCTTCCCGGCGGCTATCCTGCAACCGCCCTTCTTCGACGCCAAGGCCGATCCGGCGGTGAATTATGGCGGCATCGGCGCGGTGATCGGGCACGAGATCAGCCACCATTTCGACGATCAGGGCCGCAAATACGACCCGACCGGCAAGCTGACCGACTGGTGGACCCCGGCCGATGTCGCCGCGTTCGACAAGCTCACCGCGCAGCTCGTGAAGCAATATGACGGCTATGAGCCGCTGCCGGGCCAGCATGTGCAGGGCGCGCTGACACTGGGCGAGAATATCGCCGATCTGGCGGGGCTTTCGGTCGCGCTCGATGCCTATCACAAGTCGTTGGGTGGCAAGCCCGCGCCGGTGATTGGCGGCTTCACCGGCGATCAGCGTTTCTACCTCGGCTGGGCGCAGGTGTGGCGGACCAAATATCGCGAGGCGGCGCTGCGCCAGCAGCTGCTCACCGACCCGCACTCGCCGGGCGATGAGCGTGCATCGGTCGTGCGCAATCTTGATCCCTGGTATGCCGCGTTCAAGCCGCAGCCGGGCGAGAAGCTCTATCTGGCGAACGGCGACCGCGTTCGCATCTGGTGATCGATCGGGGCGGCACCGCGAACGGCGGGCCGCCCCGAACTTTTTTCGAACATAAGGGAAGGGGATGTTGATGCGGTTTCGGCAGGGGATGATGCTCGCGTCGGCGGCGGCGCTGGTGGCGGGCGCGGCACTCGCGGCGCCGGTGGTCAAGCCGGTGATTGGCAGTTTCGGCTTCGATGAAAGCGGCATGGACCGCCAGGCCAAGCCCGGCGACGATTTCGACACGTTCGCGAACGGCGCTTGGGAACAGCGCACCGAAATCCCCGCCGACAAGCCGAGCTTCGGCGCGTTCGACACGCTGCAGGATCTGTCGCAGCAGCGCACCCGCGGCCTGCTGGAAGCGGCGGGGCCGGGTAGCAAGATCGGTGCTGCCTATGCCGCTTATCTCGACACCAAGGCGATCGACGCCAAGGGGCTGGCGCCGATCCAGCCCTGGCTCGCGCGGATCAAGGGCGTGAACGACAAGGGCGGCTATGTCGCGCTGCTCGCCGAAGCCGGGCGCAACGGCGTGAACGGCCCGTTCGGCGGCGGCATCGGCCCCGATCAGAAGGACCCCAACGCCTATACGCTCCAGCTCGGCCAGTCGGGGCTGGGGATGCCCAACCGCGACTATTATCTGAGCAGCGATCCCAAGCTGGTTGAAACCAAGGCCAAATATCTTGGCCATGTCGAGCGGATGCTGACGCTCGCCGGCGAGCCCGATGCCGCCGCCCGCGCCAAGGCGATCGTCGATTTCGAAACCGCGATCGCCCAGGTGCATTGGGACAATATCCGCAGCCGCGACGCCGACCAGACCTATAACAAGATGCGCGTCGCCGATCTCCAGGCGATGGCGCCGGGGTTCGATTTCGTCCAGCTGTTCAAGGCCAATGGCTTCGCGACCGACACGCTCGTCGTGCGCCAGCCGAGCGCGGTCGCTGGCGAGGCGAAGCTGATCGCCGCCGCCCCGATCGACGTGCTGAAGGACCAGCTGCTCGTCCGCTCGCTCGAAGAGTTCGCCGACGTGCTGCCTAAGGCTTTCGACGCCGAGAATTTCGCCTTTTTCGGCACCGCCCTGCGCGGCACGCCGCAGCAATCGGATCGTTGGAAACGCGCGGTTAACTGGACTTCGGCGGCGGTGACCGACGAAGTCTCCAAAATCTACGTCGCCAAATATTTCCCGCCCGCGACCAAGGCGGCGATGGATGTGCTGGTGAAAAACATCATCGCGGCGATGGACAAGCGCATCGACAAGCTGGAATGGATGGAAGCCGGCACCAAGGCCAAGGCCCATGCCAAGCTCGCCGCCTTCACCCCGCGCATCGGCTATCCTACCAAATGGCGCGATTATTCGGCGCTGACGATCACCCCGGGGGACGCCTTCGGCAACAAGCTGCGTGCCAATCAATGGGCGTTCGAGTATAATCGCGGCAAGCTGGGCAGGCCCGTTTATCGCTGGGAGTGGGGCCTGGCGCCGATGACGGTAAACGCCCAGGCCAACCCCACGCTGGTCGCGATCACTTTCCCCGCCGCGATCCTGCAGCCGCCCTTCTTCGATCCGAAGGCCGATCCGGCGGTGAATTATGGCGCGATCGGCGCGGTGATCGGGCATGAAATGAGCCACCATTTCGACGATCAGGGATCGAAATATGACGGTACCGGCAAGCTCACCACCTGGTGGAGCCCGGCCGACGTCAGCGCGTTCAAGGCGCGCACCGCGAAGCTCGTCGCGCAATATGATGCTTATGAACCGCTGCCCGGCTTCCATGTAAAGGGCGGGCTGACGCTCGGCGAGAACACCGCCGACATCGCCGGGCTGAGCGCCGCGCTCGACGCATATCATGCCTCGCTCGGCGGCAAGAAAGCGCCGGTGATCGACGGCTTCACTGGTGATCAGCGCTTCTTCCTGGCCTATGCGCAGGTATGGCGCCGCAAGCACCGCGAGGGCGATCTGCGCAACCGGCTGCTCACCGATCCGCATGCACCCGCCGAACAGCGGGTGTGGACGGTGCGCAACATGGACGCCTGGTATCAGGCGTTTGGGGCCCAGTCGGGCGAAAAGCTCTATCTGGCGCCCGAGGCGCGGGTACGCATCTGGTAAGCCTTGACGGCGGCGACGGCTAGGCCAAGACGCGCTGATGCCCAGCCTCGCCGCCACCTCGTCGCTCCGTACCCCCGCGTTGATCGCGCTGCTCGCAGGCCTGGGCGCGGGCGGGCTGATCCTGTGGGCGGCGAGTGATTGGCGGATCGCCGCAGGGTTCGCCGCGAGCGCCTTGGTCGGATTAGGCTTGATCGCGGCAACGCGCTGGTTCGTGCCCCAGCCGGAGGTGGCTGCGCCCGCGATCGATTGGTCGCTCGCCCGCGCGCTCGCCGACGTCGCGAGCGAGGCGGTCGCGGTGACCGACCATGGCGGTCGGCTCGTCTGCGCCAACGAGGCTTATCGGGCGCTGTTCCCCGAACTGCCGACACCACCCAATCTTCCGCTGGGGGAAAGCCTGATCGCCACGCTCGCGGACGTCGGGCGGGCCGCTTGGCGTGACGGGCTCGGGACGGCCAAGCTTGCACTGCCCGAGGGCGAGGCGCAGCTGCGGGTCGCCCGGATTGGCGGCAGCGACGAACTGCTGATCTGGCGCCTCGCGCTGCGTGAACGGCAAGATTTGGCGCAACAGGCCGAGGCGCTGATCACCGGCCCCGCTGGCGCGCGGTTGGGCGGTGCCGGCCTGATGGTCGCGCTTTTGTCGCCTGAGGGGCGGGTGCGCGCGGCGAACCAAGTGCTGGGGCTACGCGCGCTGGGCGAGGGTGGCTCGCTTGCCGGACGCGATCTCGCCCAGTGCCTCGCAACCGATAACGAGGGCTTGTTGCGGTTTGCGCGCGAAGGGGTAAGCGGCACGCCGCTTCGGCTTATCCAGCTGCCATTCCTGGAGGGTGACCGCGCGCCTCTGCTGATCGCCCTGCTCGATGAGGAAGCACCGCTTGCCGCCACGGGAGGCACCGCCGCGATCCAGGCGCTGATAACTTTGCTCCCCTTCGGGATCGCGTTGGTCGACCGCGAGGGGCGCTTCGTCGAAATGAACGCCGCCTTCCGTCGCGCGGCGATGGTCGATGCCGCTGCGCCGCCGCTCTATCCCGGCGATCTCGTCGTGCGCGAGGACAAGGCGGCGCTCGCCGATGGTGTCCGTCGCTTCGCCAATGGCGCGAGCCACGCGACCGACATTGCGGTCCGGCTTCGCGCACGGCCCGACGATGCGGTGTCGCTCACGATCGCCGGCGCGCGCGGATTGGGCGAGGCGGCGGTGCTGATCGCGCTGAAAGACAATGGCGAGGAAGGCCGGCTGAAGCGGGAAGTGGCGCAGGCGACCAAGATGCAGGCGGTCGGCCAACTCGCCGGCGGCGTCGCCCACGATTTCAACAACATCCTCACCGCGATCATTGGCCATTGCGACCTGATGCTGATGCGCCACGCGCCAGGCGACAGCGATTATGACGATATCCAGCAGATTCGCGCTAACTCGAATCGCGCGGCGAGCCTGACGCGGCAATTGCTCGCCTTCTCGCGCCAGCAGACGCTTCGCCCGCAAGTGCTGCAGTTGCCTGATGTAATCTCGGAAGTCTCCGCGCTGCTCAAGCGATTGCTGGGGGAGACGGTGCGGCTGGAAGTGACCCATGGCCGCGCGCTAGGCGCGGTGCGCGCCGATCCGGGGCAACTCGAGCAAGTTGTGATGAACCTGGCCGTGAACGCCCGCGACGCGATCCTCGCCAAGCCACCGCGCGGGGGAGGGGTGTTGCGGATCGAAACTTTCGCCGTTTCCGCCCAGGAAGTGCGCAAAATGGGCGCCGATTTTATGGCACCGGGAGACTATACCGCGCTTGCGATCAGCGATAATGGCGCCGGTATCCCGGCCGAGGTGCTGCCGAAAATCTTCGAGCCCTTCTTCACCACCAAGGAAGTCGGCAAGGGCACCGGACTTGGCCTGTCGACCGTCTATGGCATCGTCAAGCAATCGGGCGGCTATATCTTCGCTGAATCGACGCAAGGTGAGGGCGCGCGCTTCACCATCTATCTGCCCGTCCATCGCGCCGAGGCGGCTGCCAAGGCGGCGAAACGGCCGCCCGCCACCAAACCCGCCGAGCTTTGGGGCAGCGGCACGATCGTGCTGGTGGAAGACGAGGACATGGTCCGCGCGGTCGCCGAGCGCGCGCTCACGCGACAGGGCTATAAGGTGCTCACCGCCGAACATGGCGAGGCCGCGCTCGATCTGCTCGGGCGGATCGACAAGCCAGATCTGCTCGTCTCCGACGTGGTGATGCCGACGATGGACGGCCCGACGCTCGTCCGCACGGCACGAGAGCGTTACCCCGATCTGCCGATCTTGTTCATGTCCGGCTATGCCGAGGAACAATTACGCAAGTCGATCGATCTGGCGAACGTCGCCTTTTTGCCCAAGCCGTTTTCGGTTCAGCAATTGGCGGAAGCGGTGCGGGGTGCCTTGGCGCCACGTTGAGCAGGCGTTAGGGAGGCATATGGCCGTACAGAAGATCCTCGTCGTCGAAGACGAGCCGTTGATCGCGATGATGATCGAGGATTTTCTCGACATGCTCGGCAAATCGCACGCGGGCACGGCGGATAACGTGTCCGAGGCGCTGGCGATGGTCGACGCGGGCGGCATCGACGCGGCGATTCTTGACCTGAACCTGCGGGGAGGCGAGACCAGTTGGCCGGTCGCCGAGCGGCTGGCACAGGCCGGTGTGCCGTTTATCTTCGCGAGCGGCGGCCTTGGGGAAAGCGTTGATCCACCTTTCAACGATCGACCCGTGCTGCCCAAGCCCTTCACCATCGACGCAGTCGCCAAGGCGCTCGACGGACTGGGCTGAGCCGCACGCGCGCCAGGCGCCCGCAACCGGCGCGGCATCGGTCCGTTATAGGCGCTCCCAGCCTCGAGGAGCGCGACAATGACCGACACCCCCTCCCGCCGCAACGTGATGATCGGCTCCGCGATTGGCACGGCCGCCGCGCTTGCATCCCCGTCGCTCGGCGAAGCGCGCGCAACCCGCGACGTCGCAGACCCGCCGCGCGATCCGCGCGGGCTCTATCCCAAGCCGCCGTTCAAGCGCCAGGAACAGCGCTGGCCGGGGCTCGCCAGCAAGATGGAGCCGCGCCCTGACCATGGCGAACAGAGCTATCGCGGCGGCAGCCGGCTTAGCGGACGGCGCGCATTGATCACTGGCGGCGATTCGGGGATGGGTGCGGCCGCCGCAATCGCTTATGCGCGCGAGGGCGCCGATGTCGCGATCAACTTCCTGCCCGACGAACAGCCCGACGCCGATCTGGTGCTGCGCGAAATCCGCGCGGCGGGCCGCAAGGGCGTCGCGCTGCCGGGCGATTTGCGTGACGAGGGCTTTTGTCGGAGTCTCATCGAAGACGCCGTCAAACAACTGGGCGGGCTCGACATTCTGGTGTCGAACGCCGCGCGTCAACAGGCGCACCCCTCGATCATGGACATCAGCAGCGAGAATTTCGACTGGACGATGAAGACCAACATCTATGCGCCCTTCTGGCTGATCAAGGCGGCGCTCCCGCATCTGGAGCCGGGCGCGGTGATCATCGGCACTACCTCCGAACAGGCGCAGGATCCCTCGGCGGATTTGTACGACTATGCGATGACCAAGGCGGCGACGACGAGCTATATCCGTAGCCTCGCCAAGCAGCTGGCCGAGCGCGGCATTCGGGTGAACGGGGTCGCGCCGGGGCCGATCTGGACGCCGCTCCAGGTGTCGGGCGGGGCGTCGATGGAAAAGCTGGAGAAATTCGGCGGACAGACCCCGCTGGGCCGTCCCGGCCAGCCGGGCGAACTGGCCGGCATCTACGTCGCGCTCGCCGAGCCGGGGAACAGCTATGCGACCGGCCAGGTCTATGGCGCGATGGGCGGGGGCGGCCAGCCCTGATTGCCTTCATGTTCCCCTCTTGTTCGATGAGAACATTTGTTGTACATCGCCTACTTGAACGCCCGGCCCCGCCGGGCTAGCGAGGAGCCTGGCGATGACGACGAAGCTGAAGGTGGTCGAGACGATGGCGGTGGCGGGGGACAAGATGGCGGCGGACCGTCAAAAGGCACTTGAAGCGGCGCTGGCGCAGATTGACCGGGCGTTCGGCAAGGGCTCGGCGATGCGGCTGGGCGACAAGGCGACGATGCAGGTCGAGGCGATCTCGACCGGATCGCTCGGGCTCGACATCGCGCTCGGTGTCGGCGGCTTGCCCCGCGGGCGGGTCATTGAGATTTATGGTCCGGAAAGCTCGGGGAAAACGACGCTCGCGCTCCACGTGATCGCGGAAGCCCAGAAGCATGGCGGCATGGCGGCGTTCGTCGATGCCGAACACGCGCTCGACCCCGTTTATGCGAAGAAACTGGGGGTTGATATCGACCAGCTGATCGTCTCGCAGCCCGATACCGGCGAACAGGCGCTAGAGATCACCGACACGTTGGTGCGTTCGAATGCGATCGACGTGCTGGTGGTCGATTCGGTCGCCGCGCTGGTGCCGCGCGCGGAAATCGAGGGCGAGATGGGCGACAGCCATGTGGGTTTGCAGGCGCGGCTGATGTCGCAATCGCTGCGCAAGCTCACCGGATCGATCAGCCGCTCGCGCTGCATGGTGATCTTCATCAACCAGCTGCGCCAAAAGATCGGCGTGATGTACGGCAACCCGGAGACGACCACGGGCGGCAACGCTCTGAAGTTTTATGCAAGCGTCCGGCTCGACATCCGCCGCACCGGCCAGATCAAGGACCGCGAGGATGTGATCGGGAACACCACCCGGGTGAAGGTGGTGAAGAACAAGGTCGCGCCGCCGTTCAAGCAGGTCGAGTTCGACATCATGTACGGCCAGGGCATTTCGAAAATCGGCGAGATTCTTGATCTCGGCGTGAAGGCCGGGCTGGTCGAGAAATCGGGCGCCTGGTTCAGCTATGACAGCATCCGCATCGGCCAGGGCCGCGAGAACGCGAAGAATTATCTGCTCGAGAACGCCGACGTCGCCGATCGGCTGGAACGTGCCATCCGCGGGCGGATGGACAAGGTGGCCGAAGAGATGATGGCCGGTCCCGAAGAGGACGAGTCCGACGATCTGTGAGTTGTGGCGCCGCCATCGTCCGCGCGGTGATGGCGGCTCTCGACACCCCGGGCGCCCCGGTTAAGGTGAGGGCAGATTTGCGCCAGGGGGTATCATGATCACCGTCCATCACCTCAATAATTCGCGCTCGCAGCGGGTGCTTTGGCTGCTCGAGGAACTCGATTTACCTTACGAAATCCGCTTCTATCAGCGCGATAGCAAGACGATGCTTGCGCCGCCGACGCTGTCGGCGGTGCATCCTCTGGGCAAGTCGCCGGTGATCGAGGATGAGGGCTGCGTCGTCGCCGAGACGGGGGCGATCATTGAATATCTCACCGAAAAGGCCGATGGCCGGCTGGGCGCGCCAGCGCATCGTGGCGACGCGCTGCGCTATCGTTATTTCCTGCATTATGCCGAGGGCTCGGTCATGCCGCCGCTGTTGGTGAAGCTGGTGCTGGGGCGCGTGCCGCTGTTCGGCAAATCGGCGCAGAAGCGCATCCAGCCGATGATCGACCGCCACCTCGATTATATCGAATCTGAACTCGCCGGCCGGCCATGGTTCGCGGGCGACGCTTTCACCGCCGCGGATGTGATGATGAGCTTTCCCCTGGAGGCTGCGCGCGGCCGCGCCGGGCTCGACGCCAGCCGCCCGGCGACAATCGCCTGGCTCGACAAGATCCACGCTCGCCCGGCTTATCAGGCCGCGCTCAGCAAGGGGGGAACCTATGCTTATGCATGAACCGGATTGATGGGAGCAGCGGAGCCTGACGTTAAAAGCGCAGTCCTGATGGGTGAGCGAAGTTCGTCGATCGTCATTCCTTGGCGGCAGCGCAATGAGGCGTCTCATGGGCGACGAGGGCGGAAAGTAGCGGCGCGCGCCCGATCAGCTGACAGTCGGCGCCAGTTTCGCGCGCGACGCAACCGACATTATGACCGGGACGAACGGTTAAACTGCCCCCCACGCCGCGACTGCCCGCCGATCAATCGGAAAGTCTGTCTCCGATCAACGCGGCCAGGCGGCGCGTTCCGGTCCGGCGGCACGCGACTCACCCCGCCCGCTTCAGCAATAACGCGGTGCGCAAACATTCGCACACCCGCTCGTCGTGCTGGTTGAGCATTTGGTGGCGCCAAGTGACCAGCCCGGCATTGGGGCGCGACTTGCTCTCGCGTAGCTCGGTGACTTCGCTTGTCGCGTGCAGTGTATCGCCGATGAAGACGGGCTTGGGCATCACCAGCTTGTCGTAACCCAGATTGGCGACGAGCGTGCCCATCGTCGTTTCGGCGACGGTGATGCCCACCATCAGGCTGAAGGTGAAGGTGCCGTTGACGAGGATGCGGCCGAACTCGCTCGCCTTTGCCGCCTCGGCGTCCAGATGGAGCGGCTGGGGGTTGTGCGTCATCGTCGACCAGAGGAGGTTGTCGGTCTCCGTTACCGTGCGGCGCAAAGGGTGCTCGATTGTCTCGCCGAGCTGCCATTCGTCGAAATATTTGCCGGGCATCGGGTCCTCATCCTACCCTCGCCCCTCGCAGAGGGGAGAGGGATACAAAGGCTTGGCAGCTTGCTGCCAAGCCGAAGTTGGGTGAGGGGTGGAAGCGACCGCGAAAGCGGTCGCGCGGTCGCCCGGGCGACCGCTTCCCCTCATCCAAGCGCCGCTAGGCGGCTCGCGCCGCCAAGCTCTGCTATCCTTCTCCCGCAGGCGGGAGAAGGCTATTCCGCCGCCGCCACCCGTACGAGCAGCGCCTCGACCGGCACCTGCGCGCCGGGATTGGCGTTGAGTTCGGCCACCACCCCATCGAACGGCGCGGTGAGCGCGTGCTCCATCTTCATCGCTTCGAGCGTGACGAGGCGCTGGCCCTTGGTGACGGTGTCGCCGGGCGCCACTTCGACCGCCGTGATGCGCCCGGGCATGGGGGCGAGGAGGGCGCCGTCGCTATTGGTGGCGGAACCGCCGCTGCGACCACGAGAGGCGGTGATACCGAAAACGCGACCGTCGTTGACGCCGGACAAGATCACCTCGCCGGCAGTCTCAACCCAGGCATCGAGCGGATCCCAGGGCGATGTAATCGCCACCGCGTACGCCATCCCATCCAAGTCGATACGGACGGCGGGTTGCGCCGGGCCGCTTAGTCGAAAACCAAATAGAGCTTGCCAGGGTTCGTCGGCATTGGTCGAACGCGCGAGTCCCCAACCGACTTGAACGGGTCGCTCGCCTGTAGCGGCCGCCGCGATGCCCATCGCGCCGGCTTTGATGACCGCTTCCGGAGGCGCTGAGTCTGGAATCAAAGCCTTGTCGCGCCGGTTGATAAGACCGGTGTCGATCGATCCGGTCAAAAAATCCGGATCGGCGAGGCATTGCGCCAGAAAGGCGGCATTGGTCCGCACCGGCCACACCGCCGTATGGCAACAGGCCGTGCGCAGTTCTTCGATCGCCGTATCGCGGTCGCCGCCTTTGGCAATCAACTTGGCAATCATGGGATCGTAGAAGGCCGTCACTTCGGCCCCTTCATAAACACCCGCTTCGACCCGAAGCCGATTTTCGGGTAACATCAAATGTTCCAGCCGCCCCACGCTCGGCAGAAACCCCTTGGCCGGGTCTTCCGCATAAAGCCGCGCCTCGATCGCCCAGCCATTGATGCTCAGCTCCTCCTGCCGCTTGGGCAGCGTTTCGCCGCTCGCGACGCGCAGCTGCCATTCGACGAGATCAACCCCGGTGATCTCCTCGGTTACCGGGTGCTCGACCTGCAACCGCGTGTTCATTTCCATGAACCAGATGCGGTCAGCGCGCAGGCCCTCGCTCGCGTCGGCGATGAACTCGATCGTGCCAGCCCCGACATAATCGACTGCCCGCGCCGCGCGCACCGCGGTTTCGCACAGGGCGGCGCGGGTATCCTCGGACATGCCAGGGGCGGGGGCTTCCTCGATCACCTTCTGGTGGCGGCGCTGAAGCGAGCAGTCGCGCTCGAACAGGTGGACGATGTTGCCGTGGGTGTCGCCGAACACCTGCACTTCGATATGGCGCGGGGCGGTGATGTATTTCTCGATCAGCACCCGGTCGTCGCCGAAGCTGGAGGCTGCCTCGCGCTTGCAGCTGGCGAGGGCGTCGGCGAAATCGGCGGCCGCATCCACCCGGCGCATCCCCTTGCCGCCGCCGCCCGCGACCGCCTTGATCAGCACCGGATAGCCGACCCCGTCGGCTTCCGCGCGGAGCCGCTCGGGCGTCTGATCCTCGCCCAGATACCCGGGCGTCACCGGCACGCCGGCGTCCGCCATCAGCTTCTTGGCGGCGTCCTTCAGCCCCATCGCGCGGATCGAGTGCGGCGTCGCCCCGACCCAGATCAGTCCGGCCGCGGCCACGGCCTCGGCGAATTCGGCGTTCTCCGACAGAAAGCCATAGCCGGGGTGGATCGCCTCGGCCCCTGTCGCAAGCGCCGCCGCGATGATCTTGTCGCCGCGTAGATAGCTCTCGCGTGCTGGCGAAGGGCCGATATGCACCACCTCGTCGGCCTGGCGGACATGCAATGCCTTGGCGTCGGCGTCCGAATAGACGGCGACGGTGCGGATGCCCATCGCCCGGGCGGTCCGGATGATGCGGCAGGCGATTTCGCCGCGATTGGCGATCAGGAGCGAGGCGATCATGCGAGCGGCGATAACCGCTCAAGCGCCGCCGTGCATCTGATTTCAGCCGCCTAGCTTCCAGCCTCGCACTGGGTACGGTTCGACCAGCTGAGATTCTGCACTTTCCAGCTGCCGCCTTCACGCACCAGATCGAACAGATCATAGCCGCAATGATGCAGCTTGCCGTCGATGTAGAAGTTGTAGCGACCCCATACATACGCCAGGTCGCCGTCGATCTCGATCGCGGGATCGTAAAGCCGCTCCTCGAACCGCTCGGGCCCAGGGGTGAAGCGCGCGAGCAGCGCTTCACGGGTGAAGTGAACGATCCGGCGCACGCCATCGGGATTCTCGCTGGCGATCGTAGCGGTTGCCTCCGGACGTAACGTCTCGGCGATTTTCGCGGCGTCGCGCGCGGCGATGCCGGCGAACAGCGCGTTGACGGTCTGCATCACCCGCGTCTCCTCGCCTTGCAGCTGCGGCGGAAGGCCGGTGCCCTTGGGGAGGGGCGCGAGGGGAGTGGTTTGGAGGAGAAGGGCGAGGATCATTCATGGCTCCAGCGCGAAAGCTTACAGTGGAAAAGCATAGCCCGCCCCCCCAGGCAATGGGTATCGCCCGTCAGCGATCGCGGGACAGCGAGGCAAGGCAGGTCGGCGCGTCATGATCGCGCCGTACCGGTTACATTGAGTCTGCCCAACTGGCCGTTTGGCATGATTGGCATAAACTTCGGGATCGGTTGTTCCACGCGGGCCGCCAAAAGAATGCCCGGCATGACCGCACGGGAAAGTGACAATGGACGTCCTCAGCGATATCTTTGAGACGGTGCAGCTTCGCGGTACGCTCTATTTCCGCACCGATTTCAGCCATCCCTGGGGAGTTACCGTCCCACCGCTCGGGCGGGCGACACGCTTTCATTATGTTCGCGCCGGCAGTTGCTGGCTGCAGCTGGGTGAGATGGCACCGGTTCAGCTAAACTGCGGTGATTTCGCCCTGGTGCCTGGTGGGCTCTCGCACGTGCTTACCAGCGCGCCAGATCAAAGCGCCCCGCCGCTCGAGGCGTTGCTGTGTCAGGCAAATTTTCGGGGGGATGGTTGTCTGGTCCTCCACGGGGGCGACCCGCAGGCCGCCACGCAGCTCGTCTGTGGCCATTTCTCCTTCGCGCGCGGGGCCGATCATCCCCTGCTGCGCGCGATGCCCGATCGCATCATCATTACCGCCGCCGATCGTGAACGGCGCCGTTGGCTGAGCGCGGTGCTGGACCTGCTCGCCACCACCATCTTCCACGATCCGCACGCACCGGTGGGCGTGGTGCGCCGCCTTTCCGAGGTCGTGCTGCTAGAGGCGTTGCGCTCGGCCGAGGACGAGGCGCCCGAAGTGCGGCGGATGATCGCGGGGTTCGCCGATCCGCGGGTTGGGCGCGCGATCGCGCTGATTCACCGCGAGCCCGAACGCCCCTGGACGATCGACTCACTCGCCCGCGAAGCGGCGATGTCGCGTACCCGCTTCGCCGCGCGCTTTCGGGCGTTGATCGGCACGACGCCGATTGCCTATCTCAGCGAGTGGCGTCTGCAACGCGCGGCGGCGCTGCTCGCCAGTTCAAGCCGTCCGGTGGGAGAGATCGCCCATGCCTGCGGCTACACCAACGCCGCCTCCTTCGCGCGCGCTTTTGCCAAGCGCTTCGGCGAAACGCCCAACCGATTCCGTCAGTCGAGCCGCCCGGCCGAGGTCGGTTGATCACAGCGTTCCAATTGCGATGCGCAGCGTCCCACTCTGCGTCCGGGCGATTTCGGCGCTGTTCCGCCACCGCTACATGCCAGGCGCCGGGGAGAGCGCACGTCGCGCCGGCTCCGGGGCAGGACGACGCGGGAGACAGTGATGATCGACGATGAGAATGGCACCGATCGGCGAGCGATGCTGAAAGCGGTGGCTCTGGCTGGCGCGGCCGCCGGCGGTAGTGCGTTGCTTCCCACCAGCTTGTTCGCGGCGCCGGCGCGCCGGATCGCCGGGCGCTCGGGAACGCTCGCCAATGACGTGTCCGTGATGCAAGGCGCGCTGGCGCTAGAGCATGAAGGGATCGCGGCCTACAAGATCGCGGCGGGCAGCGGATTGTTGAGCCCCGGCACGATCGCGGTGGCGAGCGTATTCCTCGGCCATCATGAGGGCCACCGCGACGAGCTCGCCAAGCTGATCGCGCAGGTTGGCGGCAAGCCGGTCGAAGCCAAGAGCAACGCCGATTATATCCGCGACCTGAACATCGCTTCACTCAAATCGGAAGCGGATGTCGTGAAGTTCGCCGCGGGGCTCGAGCAGGGCGCGACCAACGCCTATGTCGGCCAGATCGCGGCGCTGCGCGACCCCAAGATCGCGCATCTCTTCGCGCAATAGGGGACCGATGAAGCGGTCCACTGGGCGCTGCTGAACAACGCGGCCGGCGGCAGCGTGCCCAAGACCGCGTTTCTGTTCGCTTGAGCGGCGCGGACAACGCCATGGGTGTCACCCGCTTCGTTTTGGCCGCCACGGTGATGGCGTTCGCCGTGGCGGCGCCCACCCGGGCCGTTGCGCAAGCCGACGCGCCGCCAGGCATGGCCGAGTATCAGGCCAAATGCGGCGGCTGCCATTCGCTTGACGCCAACCGGATCGGCCCGATGCATCGCGGGATCGTCGGGCGCCGGGTGGCGGCGGCCCCAGGCTATGAATATTCGGCCGCGCTGCGCAAGCTCGGCGGCCAATGGACCCCGGCTCGGCTCGATCAATGGTTGCAGGGCCCGCAAAAGCTGGCGCCCGGCAGCAAGATGTTCCTCACCGTGCCAGATCCCGCCACGCGGCGGGCGATCATCGCATATCTCGTCGCCAATCCGGCGCGTTGAGGGCAGCGGGCGAAGCGAACGGGGGGGCGTACCCGCCCCGAGCCAAACCCTCCCCGGGCAGGGCTCGGGAAGGGTTTGAGCTACATTCGAAACACGCCGAAGCCGCGCTCCTCCAGCGGCGCTTCCAGCGTCGCCGCGAGGGCCAGGCCCAACACGTCGCGCGTCTGGGCCGGATCGATGATGCCATCGTCCCACAGCCGCGCGGTCGCGTACCAGGGGTTGCCCTCATCCTCGTACTTCTGGCGGATCGGCGCCTTGAACGCTTCGGCGTCCTCGGCTGACCAGGTCGCCGCCTCGCGGTGGACCGTCGCCAGTACCGAAGCCGCCTGCTCGCCGCCCATCACGCTGATCCGGGCGTTGGGCCAGCTGAACAGGAAGCGTGGGTTATAGGCCCGCCCGCACATCCCATAATTGCCCGCGCCAAAGCTGCCGCCGATCAGCACGGTGATCTTGGGCACGGTCGCAGTCGCCACCGCCGTCACCAGCTTGGCGCCGTGCTTGGCGATCCCCTCGGCCTCATATTTGCCGCCGACCATGAAGCCCGAGATATTCTGAAGGAAGAGCAGGGGGATGCGCCGCTGCTGCGCGAGTTCGATGAAATGCGCGCCCTTCACCGCGCTTTCGCTGAACAACACGCCATTGTTGGCCAGAATCGCGACCGGCATCCCCCAGATATGCGCAAAGCCGCAGACCAACGACGACCCATAGAGCGCCTTGAACTCGTGAAACTCGGATGCGTCGACCAGCCGAGCGATCACCTCATGCACGTCATAAGGCGCGCGGACATCGGGGGGGATGATGCCGTATAGCTCCTCTGGATCGAAGCGCGGTGGTCGCGGTCCGCGGGTGGTGACGAACGGGTCGGCGCCCTTGCCCAGATGGCTGACGATGTCGCGCACGATTGTCAGCGCGTGGGCGTCATTTTCCGCTAGATGATCGGCCACGCCCGAGCGCCGCGCGTGCAGCTCGCCGCCGCCCAAGTCCTCGGCCGAAATCACCTCGCCGGTGGCCGCCTGCACGAGCGGGGGCCCCGCGAGGAAGATCGTTCCCTGGCCGCGCACGATCACCGTCTCGTCGGACATCGCCGGCAGATAGGCGCCGCCGGCGGTACAGCTGCCCATCACGCAGGCGATTTGCGGGATGCGCTTGGCGCTCATGTTAGCCTGATTGAAGAAAATGCGGCCGAAATGGTCGCGATCGGGAAACACTTCGGCCTGGTGCGGCAGGTTGGCGCCGCCTGAATCGACCAGATAGACGCTCGGGAGCCGGTTCGCCTCGGCGATCTCCTGCGCGCGCAGATGCTTCTTCACCGTCAGCGGGTAATAAGTGCCGCCCTTCACCGTCGCGTCGTTCGCCAGGATCATCACCTGCCGGCCCGAGACGCGGCCAATCCCGGCGATCATTCCGGCGCCGGGAATATCCTCGCCATAAACGCCGTGGGCGGCAAGCTGGCCAATTTCGAGGAAGGGCGAACCCGGATCGAGCAGCCGCTCGACCCGCTCGCGCGGGAGCAGCTTGCCGCGCTCGGTATGTTTCGTCCGCGCCCGTTCCGGCCCGCCGAGCGCGGCCGCAGCGACATCGGCGCGTAGCCGCTCGACCAGCGCGCGGTTGTGCGTGGCAGTGGCCTGGAACGTCTCGCTCTCGGGGGAAATGCGCGTGTCGAGCACGGGCGCGCTCATGGCCTACTCCTTATGGCTTGTCGGGCGTGCCTAGCGGCCGTGGTGCGCGGTGGGAAGCGGGTTGGGAATTCTTGATCGGGAACCGTGTGGACTCCGTAACGAAAGCGAGCCAGCTTTCGCCTCGGCCAACCAAGGGAGGTGCCGATGATGAAGCAGGTTATCGCCGCGACGTTGCTGATGGGGCTGGCGCTGCCGGCGGCCGCGCAGGAGCGCGAACCGGGCAAGCCGGTCGCGGTGCATTTCGTCAAGTTCAAGCCGGGCTCGCTTGATCGGATTAGCGAGATCGAAAGCAAGTATTTCGATCCGGCGGCGGAGAAGGTCGGCATCCGCCCGATCATCATCCGCATGGCCTCGGGCGATTGGGACCGGCAATATATCTTCCCGATGAAGTCGATGGGCGATCTCGATTACACGACCACGCCCGAGAACAAGGCCTGGCTCGCCGAGGTCGACAAGCTCGCCGGCGCCCCGGGCAGCGCGCAAAAGCTGCTCGCCGAATGGGGCGGCGCGATCGTGCGCGACAAGCATGACTTCGGCTTCAGCGACCAGAAGTAACGATCGAGCGTCGCCCCGGTGCTCGCCGGGGCGACCATCGGGCGCTCACGCCCCGATCAACTCGCGCCCGATCAGCATCCGGCGGATTTCGTTGGTCCCCGCGCCGATGTCGAGCAACTTCGCGTCGCGCAGGAAACGTTCGACCGGCCAGTCCTTGGTATAACCCGCGCCGCCCAGCGCCTGCACCGCCTCCAGCGCCACTTTCACCGCATTTTCGCTTGCGAGCAGGATCGCGCCCGCCGCGTCGAAGCGGGTGGTCTTGCCCGCGTCGCACGCCTTGGCGACGGCATAGACATAGGCGCGCGCCGAGCTGAGCGCGACATACATGTCGGCCACCTTGGCCTGCATCAGCTGGAACGCGCCGATCGCCTGGCCGAATTGCTTGCGCTCACGGACATAGGGCAGCACGACGTCGAGGCACGCCTGCATCACCCCGAGCTGGATCCCCGCCAGCACCGCGCGTTCATAATCGAGACCCGACATCAACACGCCGACGCCGCCATTTTCGGGGCCCATCACATTTTCTTCTGGCACCTCGCAGTCGGTGAACACCAGCTCGGCGGTGGGCGAACCACGCATCCCCATTTTGTCGATCTTCTGGCCGATCGCGAAGCCGGGCATGTCGCGCTCGATCAGGAACGTCGTGATCCCGCGCGAGCCGCCCTCGGGCGCGGTCTTGGCATAGACCACCAGGGTATCGGCATAAGCCGCGTTGGTGATCCAGAATTTGGTGCCGTTCAGCACATAGCCGCCCTGCACCTTTTCGGCGCGCAGCTTCATGCTGACCACGTCCGAGCCGGCGCCGGCTTCGGACATCGCCAGGCTGCCGACATGCTCGCCCGAGATCAGCTTGGGGAGATATTTGGCCTTCTGCTCGGCATTGCCCCAGCGCGCGATCTGGTTGACGCACAGGTTGGAATGCGCGCCATAGGACAGCCCGATCGAGGCCGAGGCGCGCGCCACTTCCTCGCACGCAATGACGTGTTCGAGATAGCCTAGACCCAGCCCGCCGTCAGCCTCGGCCACGGTGATGCCGTGCAGGCCGAGCGCGCCCATTGCCGGCCAGAGTTCCTCGCGCGGGAACCAGTCCTCGGCATCGATTCGCGCGGCGAGCGGGGCGATCTGCTCCTGCGCGAAGCGGCGGGTGGTCTCGCGGATCATGTCGGCGGTTTCGCCGAGCGCGAAATCAAGGGCGATGTCCATCTTGCTCTCCCAACACGCTTGTTCCCGCCGCGCGTGGCGCTTAGCAGGCATATCGAGCGCCGCCATAGACGGCGAAAAGAGGGGTGCCAATGGCCGGGTTGCTACGCAAGAAATCGATCGAAGCAGGGGCAGAGCACCAGGCGCTCGCGCGCACGCTCGGCTGGCCGCATCTCGTGGCGCTGGGTGTCGGCGCGATCGTCGGCACCGGGATTCTCACGCTGATCGGGGTCGGCGCCGGGCTCGCGGGGCCGGCGGTGATCCTGAGCTTCGTGATCGCCGGCGCGATCTGCGCCTGCGCCGCGCTTGCCTATGCAGAGCTTGCAACGATGATCCCCGCCTCGGGCAGCGCCTATACCTACAGCTATGTCGTGCTGGGGGAGATCATCGCCTGGGTGATCGGCTGGAGCCTGATCCTCGAATATTCGCTGGTCGTCTCGACCGTGGCGGTCGGCTGGTCGGGCCATGCCGCGCCTTTGCTCGAACGCCTGGTCGGCTTTCCGGCGGTGCTCGCGAACGGGCCGGAGGCGGGGGGCATCGTCAACCTGCCGGCGATCTTCATCATCGCGGTGGTCGCTGGGCTGCTGATGCTCGGCACGCGCGAGAGCGCGACCCTGAACGCGGTCCTGGTGATCGTGAAGCTGGTGGCGCTCGCGGTGTTCGTCGCGGTGGCGCTGCCTTATTTCGATCGCGCCAATCTGGAGCCGTTCATGCCGTTCGGCTTCGCCAAGGCGGCGCAGGGCGGCGCCGAGCGCGGGGTGATGGCGGCGGCGGCGATCATCTTCTTCGCCTTTTACGGCTTCGACGCGATCTCGACTGCTGCGGAGGAAACCAAGAATCCCGGGCGCGACCTGGCGATTGGCATCGTCGGATCGATGTTCGCCTGTGTCGCGATCTACATGCTGGTCGCGGTCGCGGCGGTGGGGGCGCTCAGCTACGCCAAATTCGCCGCGAGCGCCGAGCCGCTGGCGCTGATCCTGCGCGGGGTCGGCCAGCCGGAGGCGGCGACGTTTCTGGAAGCGAGCGCGGTGATCGCGCTGCCCACGGTGCTGCTCGCCTTCCTCTACGGCCAGAGCCGCATCTTCTTCACGATGGCGCGCGACGGGCTGCTGCCCCAGGGCCTCGCCAAGGTTTCCGCGCGGGGGACGCCGGCACGGATCACGGCGGTGACGGCGCTCATCGTGAGCGTGATCGCCGGGCTGCTGCCGCTGGGCGAGATCGCCGCACTTGCCAATGCGGGGACGCTCGCGGCGTTCGTCGCGGTGTGCGTCTGCCTGATCGTGCTGCGGCTGCGCGCGCGCGATGCCGAACGCCGCTTCCGTGCGCCGCTGGGCGTGCCGGTGGCGGCTGCGGGGGTGCTGGGGTGCGTCTATCTGTTCTTCAGCCTGCCGAGCAAGACGCAGGCCTGGTTCCTGCTGTGGAATCTGGGCGGGCTGGTGGTCTACTTCCTCTACGCGCGCCGGCGGGCGGTAGCGGGACGGTAGAGCCCTCCCCAACGCTGGCCTTCGCCGGGGAAGGGGAACTTACGAGGTCCGCAATCGCCCCCGCGCGAGCGTCGCGAGGCCGATCAGCATCCACACGACGTTTAGCGCGGTCGAGGGGATCGCGCCGTGCCAGCCGCTATTGACGACAAAACCGGCGGCGCCGACCACGTTCATCCATTGAAAGGCGGGCGACTGGCCCGACAGACGCCCCACCGAAACCAGCAGATAGGCGGCGAGAATCGTCGCCGCCCCCGCCCACCCGATGGCTTCGATCGCCCAGGTCACGCCGCCGCGAGGTTCCTGAGCACGTAAGGCAGGATGCCACCGTTCAGGAAATACTCCAGCTCATTGATCGTATCGATCCGGCAGCGCGTTTCGAAGCTTTCGGTCGAGCCATCGGCGCGAGTGAGCTTCACCGCCACGTTCTGGCGCGGCTTCAGGTCCGCGACGCCCTCGATGGTGAAGGTCTCGCTGCCGTCGAGCTTGAGCGTGTGGCGGTTGACCCCGTCGACGAATTGCAATGGCAGCACGCCCATGCCGACCAGGTTCGAGCGGTGGATGCGCTCGAAGCTTTCGGTGATCACCGCGCGCACGCCGAGCAAATTGGTGCCCTTCGCCGCCCAGTCGCGTGAAGAGCCGGTGCCATATTCCTTGCCCGCGATCACGACGAGCGGCGTGCCATCGGCCTTGTGGCGCATCGCCGCGTCGTAGATCGGCATCACCTCGCCCTTATACTGCGTCATGCCGCCTTCGACGCCGGGCACCATTTCGTTCTTGATGCGGATATTGGCGAAGGTGCCGCGCATCATCACCTCATGATGCCCGCGCCGCGCGCCATAGCTGTTGAAGTCGGCCTTGGCGACCTGGTGCTCCTGGAGATAGATGCCCGCCGGGCTCGTCGCCTTGATGCTGCCGGCGGGGCTGATGTGATCGGTGGTGATCGAATCGCCCAACACCGCCAGCGGCTTGGCGTCGATGATGTCGCCCACCGGCGCGGGGGTCATCTCCATCCCGTCGAAATAGGGCGGGTTGGCGATATAGGTGCTGCCCGCGCGCCATTGATAGGTATCGGACGGGGCGACCTCGATCGCCTGCCAGCGCGCGTCGCCGGCATAGACATTGCCGTAGCGCGCGCGAAACATCGTGTTGTCGATGGTCGCGTCGATCAGCGAACGGATCTCGTCGTTGCTCGGCCAGATGTCCTTCAGGAACACATCGTTGCCATCGGCATCCTGGCCGATCGGCGTGCTCACCATGTCGCTCGTCACGCTGCCACGCAGAGCATAGGCGACGACGAGCGGCGGCGAGGCGAGGAAGTTCGCGCGCACGTCCGGCGAGACGCGGCCCTCGAAATTGCGGTTGCCCGAGAGCACCGAGGCGGCGACGATGTTGTTGTCGTTGATCGCCTGGCTGATCGGCTGCGCGAGCGGCCCCGAATTGCCGATGCAGGTGGTGCAGCCATAACCGACCAGATTGAAGCCGAGCGCGTCCAGATCCTCGGTCAGCCCAGCCTTGTCGAGATAATCGGTGACGACTTGGGAGCCGGGCGCGAGGCTGGTCTTTACCCAGGGCTTCACGCTCAGCCCCTTGGCCCGCGCCTTGCGCGCCACCAGGCCCGCCGCCACGAGAACCGAGGGGTTGGAGGTGTTGGTGCAGCTGGTGATCGCCGCGATCACCACATCGCCATCGCCGATATCGTGCCCGGCGCCGTCGACCGCCGCGCGCTCGGCGGCTGATTTGCCATAGGCCTTGGCGAGATCGGCGTTGAACACGTCATCGACCGCTTCCAGCGCGACCCGGTCCTGCGGGCGCTTCGGCCCGGCGAGCGAGGCTTGCACCGTGCCCATGTCGAGCTCGAGCGTATCGGTGAACACCGGATCGGGGCTCGACGCGTCGCGCCACAGCCCCTGCGCCTTGGCATAGGCCTCGACGAGGGCGAGCTGTTCGTCGCTGCGGCCGGTGAGGCGCATATAGTCGATCGTCTTGTCGTCCACGGGGAAGAAGCCGCAAGTCGCGCCATATTCGGGCGCCATGTTGGCGATTGTCGCGCGATCGGCGAGCGGCATCGAGTCGAGACCGGGGCCGTAGAATTCGACGAACCGGCCAACCACGCCCTTGGCGCGCAGCATCTGGGTGACGGTCAGCACCAGATCGGTCGCGGTGATGCCTTCCTTGAGCGCGCCCGTCAGCTTGAAGCCGACGACTTCGGGGATCAGCATCGATACCGGCTGGCCGAGCATCGCTGCCTCCGCCTCGATCCCGCCCACGCCCCAGCCAAGCACGCCGAGGCCGTTGATCATCGTCGTGTGGCTGTCGGTGCCCACCAGCGTATCGGGATAAGCGATCGCGTCGCCGCCATTGGCCGAGGTCCACACCGCCTGGCCAATATATTCCAGATTGACCTGGTGGCAGATGCCGGTGCCCGGCGGCACTACCTTGAAATTGTTGAGCGCCTGCGCGCCCCATTTCAGGAACTCGTAGCGCTCGCCGTTGCGCTGATATTCGATCGCGACGTTATCGTCGAAGGCCTTCGGGCTGCCGAATTCGTCGACCATCACGCTGTGGTCGATCACCAGATGCACCGGCACCAGCGGATTGATCTTGGCCGCGTCGCCGCCGAGCTTGGTGATCGCGTCGCGCATGGCCGCCAGATCCACCACGCAGGGCACGCCAGTGAAATCCTGCATCAGCACGCGTGCGGGGCGATACTGGATCTCGCGCTCCGAACGCGGGTTGTTCTGCCATTCGATCAGCGCCTGGATGTCGTCGGTCGAGACGGTCTTGCCGTCTTCGAAGCGGAGCAGATTTTCCAGCAGCACCTTCATCGAGAAGGGCAGGCGCGATACGTCGCCCAGCTTGGCGGCGGCCTTGGGTAGGCTGAAATAATGATAGGTCTTGCCCCCCACGTTCAGGCTGTCGCGGGTGCCGAGGCTGTCCTGTCCGATCGCGGTCATGGGGCGTCCTTTCCAACAGAGGCGCAGGCGCACGCGGCGCCGAGGAATGTGCCAGCGATTGGCCAAGCTGGCGCGCGATTGCAAGGGGGGAGGGGGGTACGGGTGTCGCTATGGGGGCAGGAATGTGAAAGGGGAAGGGCTGCCTGTCGTTGCAGCGGCCACCGCGACCGCCGCAACGACAGGCGGCCCCAAAGCATAGCATCACCGTCGCCCCGTGCTTGACACGGGGCTCGGTCGCCTTGGACGCGCGGAAAAGAGAGCCAAGCCCCGTGTCAAGCACGGGGCGACGCTAAGTTGAGCGGGAGCTTGAACAGGCCAAGGAACAAAGCGCTGCGGCGCCCTTATGGAGACTCACCCCGCCGCCAACACTTCCGCGATCAAATCCTTGCGGCTAAGCTTGCCGATCATCGTCTTGGGCATCGTCAGCCGCACGACCACGTCATCCACCCGTTCATGCTTGCCGAGCTGCGGGTTGAGCCAGTCGCGCAACTCGGCGCCATCGGCTTTGGCGCCTTCGTTCAGTGTCACATAAGCGCGCGGCTGTTCGCCGCGATAGGGATCGGGGACGCCGATCACCAGCGCTTCCTTTACCGCGGGGTGCTTGTAGAGCACGTCCTCGATCTGGCTGGGGAACACCTTGAACCCGCCGACCGCGATCATGTCCTTCAGCCGGTCGACGATCGCGACGAAGCCGTCGGCGTCGATCTGGCCGACATCGCCGGTGCGCAGCCAGCGCCGCCCTTCGGCATCGGTGACGAACACGCCCTCATCGGCGTCGGGACGGTTCCAATAGCCCTTCATGATCTGCGGCCCGGCGATCACGATCTCGCCCGGCTCGCCTGCCGGGGCGGGGCGGCTGGGGTCTTCCTTGTCGACCAGGCGGATGTCAGTCGCGGGGAGGGGTTGGCCGATGGTGCCGGGTTTGCCCGCCGCCTCATAGGGATTGGCCGAGACCACGCCCGAACTTTCGGACAGGCCATAGCCTTCGATCAGCGTCGCGCCCGTCGCCGCCTCGAACTTGGCCTTCAGCTCGGCCGGCAGCGGTGCGCCGCCCGAGATGCAGACGCGCAGCTTCGAGAAATCGGTCTTGCCCAGCGCCGGATGATCGAGCAGCGCCTGGTACATGGTCGGCACGCCGGGGATCGCGGTGATCTTCGCGCGCGACACCGCCTCCAGCGCCTGTTGCGCGTTGAAGCGGGGGAGCATCACGATGCAGCCGCCATTCACCACGGTGCGATTGAGCACGCAGGTATTGGCGAACACATGGAACAGCGGCAGCACGCCCAGGATGCGGTCCTCCTGGCCCGGGTGCGGATCGATCGCGTTCACCTGGCGGGCATTGGCGGACAGATTCTGGTGCGTGAGCATCGCTCCCTTGGGGGTGCCGGTTGTGCCGCCAGTATATTGGATCAGCGCGACATCGGTTTCGGGCGCGATATCGGGCTTGTTGAAGCGGCCGCGATTATGGATCAGTTGCGAAAACGCCATGATCCGCGGATCATTCGGCCTCGCCGCGACCTCGCTTTGCTTGAACCAGCGGTAGAGGATCGACTTGCCCGTCGGCAGCGCGCCCGCGACCGAGCCGACCACCAGCCGTTCGAGTTCGGACTGGTCAAGCACCTTGAGCGCGGTTGGCAACAGCGCCTTGGCGGAGAGCGTGAACAGCAGCCGCGTACCCGAGTCCGCCACCTGGTGCGCCAGTTCCGCGACGGTATAGAGCGGCGAGAAGTTCACCACCGTCGCGCCCAGTTTCAGGATGCCGTAATAGGCGGCCAGATAGTGCGGCACATTGGGCAGGAACAGACCGATCCGGTCGCCCTTGCCATAGCCAAGGGCCGCGAGCCCCGCCGCGACCCGGTTCGCGCCATCAAGCGTTTCGGCATAGCTGTAATGCCGGCCAAGAAAGTCGATCAGCGGCTTCTGCCCGCCTTTCGCGGCGGCATCGTCGAACAGGGCCGGCATCGAGAGCGGCGGGTAGTCGGAGGTCCAGGGCGAGGGGTGCCGATAAGCGGTGCGCCAGATACTATCCATGACGCTATCGTAAGGTGCGCACGCAGCCCGGCGCAAGGGCGCTAGTTGAGCCGCTTGCTCCAGGTGACGAGCAGCGAGACGCACATCACGCCGAGATCGACCGCGGCTTGCACGCGCGCCGGCGACTGATCGCTCGACTCATGGGTGAGGATACGGATGTCGGCGGACGGGTGGCGCACGGCGAGCACAAGCAACGCTAGACCGGCAATTGCCACCAAACCACGACGCGAGCGCATGGTCCACCTCCGCTCCCTTTCATCGCTAATCAGGGTTAAAAAGGCAAGGGCGGAGCGATGGTATTCGCTCCGCCCTTGCCGATTTTCCCTGTGCCGGCGCTTACTTGGCTTCGGCGGCTTCGGGCTTTTTCTTCTTCGGCTTCTTGGGCGCGGCCGGCTCGATCTCGAAGCTGAGGGCATCGTCCTTCAGCTTCACCGTCACCTCGCCGCCGTGGACGAGCTTGCCGAACAGCAGTTCCTCGGCGAGCGGCTGCTTGACCTTCTCCTGGATCAGCCGCCCCATCGGCCGCGCGCCATAGAGCTTGTCATAGCCCTTGTCGGTCAACCACTTGCGCGCACCATCGTCCAGCTTGATGTGGACACCCCGATCCGCCAGCTGCAACTCCAGCTGGAGCACGAACTTGTCGACCACCCGCGCGACCACTTCCGGCGGCAGATAACCGAACGGCACGATCGCATCGAGCCGGTTGCGGAACTCCGGCGTGAACATCCGCTGCACCGCCTGCTCGTCCTCACCCTCGCGGGTGAGATTGCCGAAGCCGAGAGTCTCACGCGCCATGTCGGCGGCGCCGGCATTGGTCGTCATGATGATGATCGCGTTGCGGAAATCGACCGTCTTGCCGTGGTGGTCGGTCAGCTTGCCATTGTCCATCACCTGCAACAGGATGTTGAACAGATCGGGGTGGGCCTTCTCGATCTCGTCGAGCAGCAGCACCGAATGCGGGTTCTGGTCAACCGCGTCGGTCAGCAGCCCGCCCTGATCATAGCCGACATAGCCCGGAGGCGCGCCGATCAGCCGGCTGACCGAGTGGCGCTCCATATATTCGCTCATGTCGAAACGCTGGAGCGGGATGCCGAGGATCGAGGCGAGCTGGCGCGCGACCTCGGTCTTGCCGACGCCCGTCGGGCCGGTGAACAGGTAATTGCCGATGGGCTTATCGGGATCGCGCAGGCCCGCGCGCGACAGCTTGATCGCCGAGGCGAGCTTTTCGATCGCGGCATTCTGGCCGAACACCACGCGCTTAAGATCGGTTTCGAGCGAGGCAAGCGCCTTGGTATCGTCCTTCGACACGCTCTTGGGCGGGATGCGCGCCATTGTCGCGATCACCGCCTCGATCTCCTTGGCGGTGATCGTCTTCTTGCGCTTGGCGGGCGGCACCAGCATCTGCATCGCGCCGACTTCGTCGATCACGTCGATCGCCTTGTCGGGCAGCTTGCGATCGTTGATGTAGCGCGCCGAGAGTTCCACCGCCGATTTGATCGCGTCGGGCGTGTACTTCACCGAATGGTGATCCTCGAACGCCGTGCGCAGCCCCGCGAGGATCTTCACCGTATCCTCGATCGAGGGCTCGTTGACGTCGATCTTCTGGAAGCGGCGCAGCAGCGCCCGGTCCTTCTCGAAATGGTTGCGGAATTCCTTGTAGGTCGTTGAACCAATACAACGGATCGTCCCGCCCGACAGCGCGGGCTTGAGCAGGTTCGAGGCATCCATCGCCCCGCCGCTGGTGGCGCCCGCGCCGATCACGGTGTGGATCTCGTCGATGAACAGGATCGCGTGGGGCAGCTTCTCCAGCTCGTTGACGACCGCTTTCAGCCGCTCCTCGAAATCGCCGCGATAACGCGTGCCGGCGAGCAGCGCGCCCATGTCGAGCGAATAAATGACGGCGGGCTTCAGCACATCGGGAACGTCGCCCTCGATGATCTTGCGCGCCAGACCTTCGGCGATCGCCGTTTTCCCGACGCCCGGGTCACCCACGTAAAGCGGGTTGTTCTTCGAGCGGCGGCGAAGGATTTGCACGGTGCGATCGACCTCGGCCGCGCGGCCGATCAGCGGATCGACCTTGCCCTTCTTGGCCTTTTCGTTGAGGTCGACGGTGAACTGCTTGAGCGCGCTTTCGCCCTTGCCGCTCTTGGCCTCGGCCTTGGGCTTTTCCTCCTCGGCGCCCTTGGCCTGGGCGGGCTCGGCGGGGGTGCCGCCCTTGCCGACGCCGTGGCTGATATAGCTGACAGCATCAAGGCGGCTCATATCCTGCTGCTGCAGGAAATAGACGGCATAGCTCTCGCGCTCGCTGAACAGGGCGACGAGCACGTTGGCGCCGGTCACCTCATCGCGGCCCGAGCTTTGCACGTGCAAGATCGCGCGCTGGACGACGCGCTGGAAACCGCTGGTGGGCGACGGATCGGTCGCCTGCTGCACCTTCAGCGCCTCGAGTTCGGTATCGAGGTAGTGCGCGACGGTGCGCTTTAGGTCGCTCAGGTCGACGCCGCAGGCGGCCATCACCTTGCTGGCATGTTCGTCGTCGATCAGCGCGAGCAGCAGATGTTCGAGCGTCGCATATTCGTGGCGGCGCGAGGAGGCGGCCTCGAGCGCCTTGTGGAGGGTGGATTCGAGAGCGGAGGCGAAGGACGGCATGGGTAACTCCTATCGGCCCACGGGCCGGACCGAGGCGTGGCATGTTGGGATGGCCGCACGCGCCATCAAGCTCTTGACAGAAGCGGCTGGGACGCCGGGGGCAGGCGGCGTGGTCATCACCGCCGGAATAGCGCCTCGGCGCTTGCCCGATGGTGAACCGCGCGCTGCTTGTGCGCCTCGACCCGGGCGATTTCGGCCTTGAGCAGCGCGATGCGTCCGTCCAGCTCGGCGAGCGAGAACGGGTCCAGGTCTTGCCGGGCGAGCAGGGCGATCGGATCACCCGGCCGAGGCGGCGGCGCGATGTCGTCGGTGTCCATCGGGCAAGGGTCGCGCCGATGGCCGGGCCTGTCAACGCGAAACGATGCGCCTGCGACAATTGCGTAGCGGCGGGCGCATGCGGATGCCGCCGAAAACCGGGACGATGAAGGATCACCTAACCTCCCCGGTTGACCGGCAAGACGTGGCGCCGATAAGGCAGGGCGAAGAAAAAAGGGGGCGGGCGATGGCGGCACTTCCGGCGACGATGCTGGCGATCGATCCAGTGACCCCGTGCGCCGCCGACGCGCTGGCGCCAGTCGAGCGTCCGCTACCGCACCCTGGCCCGGGCGAGGTGCTGATCCGCGTCGCCGCCGCCGGGGTCAACCGGCCCGATGTGCTGCAACGCCAGGGGCTTTATCCGATGCCACCGGGCGCGCCGTCGATCCTGGGGCTGGAGGCCGCCGGCGAGATCGTGGCGCTGGGCGAGGGGGTGGAGGGGGCGCTGCTCGGGCAGCCGGTCTGCGCGCTGCTGAGCGGCGGCGGCTATGCCGAATATACGGTTGCGCCCGCCGGCCAATGCCTGACGGTGCCGCCCGCGCTCTCGATGGTCGAAGCCGCCGCGATCCCCGAAACCCTGTTCACCGTGTGGACCAACTTGTTCGAGCGCGCCTATGCGGTGGAAGGCGATACCGTGCTCGTCCATGGTGGCACCTCCGGCATCGGCACGATGGCGATCGCGCTGGGCGCGCTGTTCGGGCTGACGGTGATTGTCACCGCCGGCAGCGACGCCAAATGTCAGGCGGCGCTCGATCTGGGCACGGTGCATGCAATCAATTACCGGGACGAGGATTTCGTCGCGCGGGTGCGCGAGATCACCGGCGGGCGGGGCGTCGCGGCGGTGCTTGACATGGTGGGCGGCGATTATGTCGCACGCAATCTGCAATGCCTTGCGGACGACGGCCGCCATGTGTCGATCGCGGTACAGGGCGGGGTGATGGCGACGATCCCGCTGTTCGAGGTGATGCGCCGCCGGCTGACGCTTACCGGCTCGACGCTGCGCCCGCGCGACGCGGCATTCAAGGCGCTGGTTGCCGACGAACTTGCCCATCACGTCTGGCCGCATGTCGAGGCGGGCCGGCTGAAGCCTGTGATCGACAAGGTCTTCCCGCTGTCCGAGGCCGGCGCCGCCCATGCGCGGATGGAAGCGGGCGCGCATATCGGCAAGATCGTGCTCACCACCGGCTAATTGACGCGCTGCCCTTTTCCGATTTCGCTTCTCGCGCGTCAGGAGCGCTCATAAGATTGGGCGCGAATCGAGTTGACGGGGTAGCTCAAGTGTTCGCGTTGCTGACGGCGCCGGAGAACAGTATCTTCGTCGCGGCGTTCCTGTTGATGCTCTTGATCGGGGCGGTGCAACTGACCGGCCTATTCGGCGATGTCGATCTCGATACGCCCGATGATTTCGGTGATCTCGCTGTGCTGCTTGGCTGGCTTGGGCTTGGGCGCCTCCCGCTTATCGCGCTGCTGGTCGTGTTACTCACCTTGTTCGCGCTGATCGGCTTGCTCGGCCAGCAGCTGGCGCACGACCTATTCGGCGCGCGCCAGCCGCTCTGGCTCGCGGTGCCCGCGGCGCTCGTCGCTAGCCTGCCGCTCACCGCCGGCGCGGCCAGGCTGCTAAGCCCCCTGCTGCCAGGCGACGAGACGACGGCGATCGAGCTCGACGAACTCGTCGGTAGACGCGCGGCAATTATTACTGGGCGCGCGCGCCTGGGTTCACCGGCGCGGGCGCGGGTCGAGGACCGTCATGGCCAGGCGCATTATGTGATGGTCGAGCCCAATGCGCCGACCGAGATTTTCGAAGAGGGCGAGGAGGTGCTGCTGGTGCGGCGCGAAGCGCAAGGCTTTCGCGCGATCGGCAGCGGCGCGCTGCGGCTCTCGAGTGTGGAGGTGTAATCATGGGTGACTTGGTGACGCTGGGGACGGGGAGCATCGTGCCCTATGTGGTGCTGCCGCTCACCGCGCTGGTCGCGCTGCTGGTGCTGGGTGCCGTGCTGGCGCGGCTATACAAGCGCGCCTCCAAGGAAATCGGCTTTGTCCGCACCGGGTTCGGCGGCGAGAAGGTCGTGATCAACGGCGGCGCACTGGTGCTGCCGGTGTTTCATGAGACGATGCCGGTCAACATGAACACCGTAAGGCTGGCGGTGGAGCGCAAGAACAACGACGCGCTGATCACGCTCGATCGGCTGCGGATCGACGTGAAGGCCGAATTCTACGTCCGCGTCCGCCCCGATGCCCAGTCGATCGCGACCGCCGCGCAGACGCTCGGCCTGCGCACGATGAACCCCGATGCGCTGAAGGAACTGGTGGAGGGCAAGTTCGTCGACGCTTTGCGCTCGGTCGCCGCCGGCATGACGATGGCGCAGCTCCACGAGCAACGCAGCGAATTCGTGCAGAAGGTGCAGCAGGTTTCCTCCGCCGATCTGGCGATGAACGGGCTGGAGCTGGAGAGCGTGTCGCTTACCGGGCTCGACCAGACCTCGATCGAGCATTTCAACGCGAACAATGCGTTCGACGCCGAGGGGCTGACCAAGCTCACCGAGCAGATCGAGCTGCGCAAGAAAGCGCGCAACGATATCGAGCAGGACACGCGGGTTCAGATCGAAACCAAGAACCTGGAAGCGCAGCGCCAGTCGCTGCTCATTTCGCGCGATACCGAATTCGCGCGGTTGGAGCAGGAGCGCGAGGTGGAAATGCGCCGCGCCGCGCAAGCCGCCGAGGTCGCGCGCGAACAAGCGCTGCGCCAGCAGGAGGCCGAACAGGCGCGGATCGAGGCCAAGCGGCTGATTGACGCGCAGCAGATCGAAGCGGATCGCGCGGTGCAGCAGGCCAAGATCGCCCAAGCGCAGGCGCTGGAACTCGCGCGGCAGGAACAGCAGATCGCGGTGCAGAATAAGAGCCGCGAGGAAAGCCAGGCCAAGGCCGAGGCCGATCGCGCGCGCGCTGGCGCGGTGGTCGCCGAACAGCAGGTTGTCACCGCGCGCGAAGCCGAAATCGCCGAGCGCGACAAGCGGATCGAGCTGATCAACGCCGCGCGTGAGGCCGAACGCGCCGCGATCGCGGTGAAGGTGGAGGCCGAGGCCGAGAAACAGGCCGCCGCCGACCGGGCCGAGGCCGCGCGCCGACTCGCCGAGGGCGAAGCCGAAGCCGCGAAGCTGCGCGCGGAGGCCGACCGCATCCGCTTGCAGGTGGAAGCGGCGGGCCAGCGCGCGATCAACGAGGCGGCCAACATCCTGTCGTCCGAAACCATGTCGCTCCAGGCGAAACTCGCGCTGCTGAAGGTGCTGCCCGAGATCATCCGCGAGGCAGCCAAGCCCTTGGAGGCGATCGACTCGATCAAGATCGTCCAGGTCGATGGCATCACCCGCGGCGGCGGCGCGGGCGGCGCGGCGAATGACGAGGGCGATCGCAACCTGGCGAACGCGGCGGTTTCCGCGGCGCTGCGCTACCGCGCGCAGGCGCCCGTGATCGACGGGCTGATGCGCGAGCTGGGCTTCGAAGGCGGCTCGCTCGACAGTCTGATGGCCAGCGCCACCGTCGCACCATCCACGCCGGCCGCACCTAGCCAACAGATCGAGGCCGCCGAATGACCCCCATTCTCCACGAATATTCCGCGTCGGGTAACTGCTACAAAATCCGCCTCACAGCGGCGCATGTCGGCGTCGTGCTCGAACGGCGCGAGTATGACATTCTGCGTGGCGAGACTCGTACGCCCGAATTTCTGGCGCGGGTGAACGCCAATGGCCGCATCCCGGTCTTGCAGCTCGGTGACCGCTTCCTGCCCGAAAGCAATGCCGCCACCTGGTATCTGGCGGAAGGGAGCGCGCTGATCCCCGAGGACCGCTTTGCCCGTGCCGACCTGCTTCACTGGCTGTTCTGGGAGCAGTATAACCACGAGCCGAACGTCGCGACCCTGCGTTTCTGGCGGCGCTATGTTGGCGAGGACCAGCTGACCCCGCTGCAGCAAGCGCAGATCGAGGGGAAGGAAGCAGGCGGCGCGGCGGCGCTGGCGCTGATGAACCAGCGCCTCGGCAGCGCGCCCTTCCTGCTCGGCGCCGCGTTCAGCCTCGCCGATATCGTACTCTACGCCTACACCCATGTCGCGGGCGAGGGCGGGTTCGATCTGAATGCCTATCCGGCGGTGCGCGGCTGGATCGATCGGGTGGCGGCACAGCCGGGGCACGTTGCCATGGCATGACGCCGCCGCGGTTCGGTGATGGCGCTCGTCCGATTATAAATGTAACATAGAACAGGCAGGGCGGTCGGGCGACAGTGTGAGGGGACGGTAATGGCACCGCCGAGCTTTCTGATCGACGCCACGCTGGGCGACGTGGCTGATTTCGCGCAGTCCGCGCCCGCTATTCCCGAGCGCGAGCCGATCGAGCGCCGCCGCTATCGGACGATCTGGATCAGCGACGTCCATCTCGGCACGCGCGGCTGCAACGCCGAGCTGCTGATCGACTTTCTCGACCATGTCGACAGCGAGACACTGTACCTGGTCGGCGATATCATCGACGGCTGGCGACTGCGGAAGCGTTTCTATTGGCCGGCGGCGCATAACGACGTGATCTGGCGGCTGCTGAAACGCGCCAAGCGCGGCACGCGGGTGATCTATATTCCCGGCAATCACGACGAGGTGTTCCGCCAGTTCAGCGGGCTAGATTTCGGCGGCATCGAAATCCGCCGCAAGGCGATCCACGATACCGCTGACGGTCGCCGCCTGCTGGTGCTGCACGGTGACGAGTTCGACGCGATCACCCTCGCGCACAAGTGGCTCGCGCATGTCGGCGATGTGCTCTACAACGCGCTGATGGCCGCCAATATTTGGGTCAATATGGTTCGTCGCACGTTCAACCTGCCTTACTGGTCGCTCTCGAAGCACGCCAAGGCGAAGGTGAAGAACGCGGTGGAATTCATCTCGAATTACGAAAAGGTCGTCGCCGAGGCGGCGGGTTCGCGCGGGGTGGACGGCGTCGTCTGCGGCCATATCCATACCGCCGAGATGCGCATGATCGATGGCGTCGCTTATTACAACGACGGCGATTGGGTGGAAGGCTGCACCGCGCTGGTCGAGCATTTCGACGGGCGGATGGAGCTGCTCCACTGGGTGGAGGAGATGCGCGCGCGTGACGCGGCGCTCGCCGCCTTGCCCGAGCCTGTGGCGGCGCTGGCGGCTTGACCTCTGTGCGGATCGCGATTGTCACCGATGCTTGGAGCCCCCAGGTCAACGGGGTCGTGCGCACGCTGCAATCGGTGCGCCTCGAGCTGCAGCGCCAGGGGCATGAGGTGCTGGTGATCAGCCCCGAGCTGTTCTATTCGATCCCTTGCCCGACTTACCCCGAAATCCGCCTGGCCTTCGCCCGCACCGCGGCGGTGGGGAAGATGCTGGCCGAGTTCGCGCCCAACGCTATTCATCTGGCGACTGAGGGGCCGGTGTGTCTGGCGGCGCGGCGTTGGTGCCTGGCGCGGGGCTTCCCCTTCACCACCGCCTATCATACCCAGTTCCCGGACTATGTCTCCGCCCGCATCGGCATCGATCCGGAGTGGATCTGGCGCTACATCACGTGGTTCCATTGGCCCTCGCAGGCGGTGCTTGCCTCCACCGCCTCGATCGCGGAAGCGCTGCGCGCGCACGGGCTCACGCGCATCCGTGCCTGGGGGCGTGGCGTCGATCTCGCGCTGTTCGGCCCCGGCGTCGCGCCCGATCCCGTGATCCGCGCGCTGCCCGGCCCGGTGCAGCTTTATGTCGGCCGGGTCGCGGTCGAGAAGAATATCGAGGCGTTTCTCGAGACCAATCAGCCCGGCACCAAGGTGATCGTGGGGGATGGCCCCGCGCGCGCCACGCTGGAGGCGCGCTATCCCGAGGCTAGATTCCTGGGCGCCAAGTTCGGCGCCGATCTGGCGGCGGCCTATGCGGCGGCCGATGTGTTCGTGTTCCCCAGCAAGACCGACACGTTCGGCCTGGTGATGATCGAGGCGCTCGCCTCGGGCGTGCCGGTCGCCGCCTATCCGGTGACCGGGCCGATCGACGTGCTCAAGCCCGGCGTTGGCGTGATGGACGATGACCTGGACAAAGCGATCGCCGGCGCGCTGACGCTCGATCGCGCCGCCTGCGCCGCTTATGGCAAGGGCTTCACCTGGGAAACGAGCACCCGCCAGTTCCTCGACGCGCTGGTGCCGGTGGGGGCGGAGCGGGAGGCGGCATAAGTCTTGCCCTCCGCGTCTAAGCCGATTAAGTCGGGCCTGTGACGAGGCCGCTCCGTGATGGGGCGGCCCTTATTGTTTCTAACGGAGATCCCCGCATGGCCCAGCCGCTCATGCCGCACGCGACCGCCGCCTGGCTGGTCGACAATACCGCGCTCAGCTTTGCCCAGATCGCCGATTTCTGCGGGCTGCACATTCTGGAAGTGCAGGCGATCGCCGACGATACCGCCGCGACCAAGCTGACGGGCCGCGATCCCGTGCGCGCCCACGAACTGACGATGGATGAGATCGAGCGCGGCCAGAAGGACCCCAACTACCGGCTGAAGATGCTGAAAGGCCCCGATCAGGTGCGCCGCACCAAGGGGCCGCGCTATACCCCCGTTTCCAAGCGGCAGGACAAGCCCGATGGCATCGCCTGGATCATCCGCAACCACCCCGAAATCTCGGACGGCGCGATCTCGAACCTGATCGGTACCACCCGCACGACGATCGCCGCGATCCGCGACCGTTCGCATTGGAACATCGCCAACATCGTGCCCAAGGATCCGGTGACGCTGGGGCTTTGCTCGCAGCGCGAACTCGACGCGGTGGTCGCGAAGGCGGCGAAGGCGGCGGGGATCGAGGCGCCGGTCGACAGCCGGCTGGAGGGCGATCGCAGCGCGCTGATCGAATCGCTGCGCGCCGAACGCGCCGCGCGCGACGCCGCGCCCGAGGAAGTGCCGAGCTTCGAGGATCCGTTCCGGCGCTAAGTCTCGCCGAGGTACGTTCCGCCGCCGCGCCCGCCGGGGTGCGGGGCGACGGGTGGGACGAAAGGGGGGGAGGGGGTTTGGCCACCAACGCCGATGCCGAACTGGTGCCGAGCGCCGAGTTCGTGCCGACCAGCCACAAGGGACTGACCTACCCCTTCGGCGCCGCCGCCCCCGCGCCGGGGGAGGTGCGTGCGGTCGCGCCGGGCCTGCGCTGGGTGCGGCTCGCGGTGCCGGGGCCGCTCAAGCACATCAATTGCTGGCTGATCGCCGACGCTGATGGTGACGCGCTGGTCGATACCGGCATGAACACCGACGATGCCCGCGCCGAATGGCGGGCGCTGCTTGCCGGTCCGCTCGCCGGGTTGAAGCTCAGCCGGGTGATCGGCACGCATTTCCACCCCGATCATATCGGCCTCGCCGGCTGGTTCTGCGCCGAGCATGGCTGTATGCTGGAGATGACGCGCGGCGAATGGCTCACCGCGCGGATGCTCGCCGCCGACGCGCGCGATGCGGTGCCCGAGGAGATGCTCGCCTTCTGGCGCGGCGCCGGCTGGGACGCGGAGGCGATCGAACGCGCCAAGGCGCGCGGCTGGGCGGGTTTCCGCCGGATCATCGCGCCGCTGCCGCTCGGCTATCGCCGCTTGGTCGAGGGGCAGATGCTGACGATCGGCGGTCACCAATGGCACGTGGTGGTGGGCAGCGGCCACAGCCCCGAACATGCCTGTCTGCTCGATGCCAAGCGGGGGCTGTTGATCGCGGGCGATCAGGTGCTGCCACGGATCAGCTCGAACGTGTCGCTCGGCGTCACCGAACCCGAGGGCGATCCGCTCGGCGATTGGCTCGCCTCGATCGAAAAGCTGAAAGGGCTCCCCGCCGATCTGCTCGTGCTGCCCGGGCATGGCGATGCGTTCCACGGGCTGCACGCGCGGCTCGACGCGCTCGATGCCGAGCACCGCGCCCGGCTTGACGAGCTGGCGGTGTTCATCGCCGAGACGCCGCGCCGCGCGGTCGATTGCTTCGGTCGCCTCTTCCGGCGCGCGATTGGCCCGGATCTGATCGGCATGGCGACGGGCGAGGCGCTCGCGCATCTGCGCCGGCTGGAAGTGGAAGGCCGCGCGCGCCGCGAGGTGACGGACGGCGTCTGGTGGTGGCGCGCGGCGTAACAGGCGCGCCGGTCCTCTCGCCAAGGCGGCAGCCCTGGGCTATCCTCCCGACGCTGACGCGATGGAGGGGGGCAAGCGATGGCGACATTGGCGAAACCGCGCACGGGCGCGCCCGACGACATGCGATTTTTCCTGGCGAGCGCACTGGCGATGACCGCCGTGATGGTCGCGGGCTTCGGGCTCAACATCGTGATGGGTCGATCGACCTTCGATCGACCGCCTGTCGTCCACGCCCACGCGTTCGTCTTCTTCGCCTGGGTGTTCCTGTACCTCGGGCAAAACTTCTTCATCGCCAGCCACCGCGTAGCGCTGCACCGCGCGCTGGGCTGGATCGGCGCCTTCTGGGTGGTGCCGATGCTGATTTTGGGATGCCTGGTCACCATCGCCCGCGTGCAGGCGGGGACGGTGATCTTCTTCTTCACCCCGCTGCAATTCCTGGTGTTCGATCCCGGGACATTGCTCGGCTTCGCCGGGCTGACTTATGCCGCGATCGCGCTGCGCCGGCAGAGCGACTGGCACCGGCGGCTGCATTTCTGCGCGATGACGTTGCTGGTGGGGCCGGGCCTGGGGCGTCTGCTGCCGATGCCGCTACTCCAGCCCTATGCGTTCGAGGTGACCTACGCGGTGCAGCTGCTGTTCCCGATCGCCGGGATGATCGCCGACGGCCGCCGCACCGGGGGCATCCATCCCGCCTGGTATTGGGGCACGGGCGCGATCGCGTCGACCTTCGTCGCGATCGAGCTGATCACGTTCAGCAGCCTTGGCCTCGCGCTGTACGGCTGGGTGACCGCCGGCCATCTGGGGGCGAGCGTGCCGCCCTTGGCCTTCCCGTCGCCACCGGCACCTTGATCGCGTCGCCCGGGCAGGCCATGTGGGCGCCGCTACCGGGAGAGAGCCATGAACGTACCGCTTCGCGACAGCCTGACCGGCCTTGATCTGCGCGCCGAGATCGATCGGCTGCGGCGCGAACGCAACGCGGTTATCCTTGCGCACTATTACCAGAAGCCCGAAATCCAGGACTTGGCGGATTTTGTCGGCGACAGTCTTGACCTGAGCCGCAAGGCGCAGGCGACCGACGCCGAGGTGATCGCCTTTTGCGGCGTGCGCTTCATGGCGGAGACCGCGAAAATCCTGTCGCCCGAAAAGATCGTGGTGCTGCCCGACATGAACGCGGGGTGCAGCCTGGAGGATAGCTGCCCGCCCGAGCAATTCGCGCGTTTTCGCGCTGAACATCCCGATCACATCGCGCTCACCTACATCAATTGTTCGGCGGAGGTGAAGGCGCTGTCCGACGTGATCGTCACCAGTTCGTCGGCGGAGAAGATCCTGGCGCAGATTCCGCGCGACCAGAAGATCATTTTCGGGCCGGACAAGCACCTGGGTGGCTACCTCGCACGCAAGACCGGGCGCGAGATGCTGTTGTGGCCGGGCGTGTGCATCGTCCACGAGGCGTTCAGCGAGACCGAGCTGCTGAAGCTGAAGGGCGAATATCCGGGAGCCCCGGTCGCCGCGCACCCCGAATGCCCGGCCTATATCCTGGACCACGCCGATTATGTCGGCTCGACCAGCGGTATCCTCGATTTCGCCAAGACGATGCCCGGCGACGTGCTGATCGTCGCGACCGAGCCGCACATCATCCACCAGATGCAGAAGGCCGAACCGGGCAAGACTTTCATCGGCGCGCCGGGCGCGGACGGCAACTGCAACTGCAATATCTGCCCGTATATGGCGATGAATACGCTCGAAAAGCTGTACCTCGCGCTCCGCGATCTGCAGCCGCGCGTCGAACTGCCCAAGGAATTACGCCTGCGCGCCAAGAAATCGCTCGACGCGATGCTGGCGATGGCGTCGGCGACGGTCGGGCAGGGCGATTTGGGGCCGGTGCCGGTCGCCGGCGATTAAAATGTCGTTTCGCTCGCGCTTTACCAGGTTTATTTGGCGAGCGTTCCAAACAGGATAGGCGTACCCAATTGTTCGCTTGCTCGGCGGGAACAGCTAGGCCCCGCGGGAGTTTGGCGATCGTTACGGCGGTGACTGTTCGCCGGCGCGGCATGGCTCAGTCGGGGGAACGCGGCGATGTGGGATTTGGTCCGGGCGCTTTCGGACGGGCGATACGCCCCGCATGGCTATTGCCTGCTCTGGCAGCCCGGGCTGGTGTGGACGCATGTCGTCTCCGATCTGCTGATCGCCGCCGCCTATTTCACGATTCCGATCGCGCTGATCAGCTTCATCCGTCGCCGGCGCGACGTGCATTTTGGGTGGATGGTGTGGCTGTTCGCGCTGTTCATCCTGGCGTGCGGCACCTCGCATCTGATGCAGGTTTGGAACCTGTGGCACGGTGATTACGCGCTCGAAGGCCTGGTGAAGGCGATCACCGCCTTCGCCTCGGTGCCGACCGCGATCCTGTTGTGGCGGTTGATCCCGCAGGCGCTGGCGCTGCCCTCGCCGCGCCAGCTCGCGCTCGCCAATGCCGAGCTGGAGGGACTGGTCGACGAGCGTGACGCGGCGCTCGCCCGGCTAACGACCGAGATCGCCAAGCGCGAGCGTGCCGAGGAAGCCCTCGTCCAGGCGCGCAAGATCGACGCGATCGGACGGCTGACCGGCGGCATCGCGCATGATTTCAACAACCTGCTCCAAGCGATCACCGGCAATCTCGATCTTATCCAGCAACGCCCGGGGGATCAGGCACGGGTCGCGCGCTGGGCGGAGAATGCGCTGAAGGCGGTCGATCGCGGCACCCGGCTGACTGGGCAATTGCTCGCCTTCTCGCGTACCCAGCGGCTCGAGTTGAAGCCCTTGTCGGTCGATCCGATGATCGTCGGGATGCTCGATCTCGTGCGGCGCAGCATCGGCCCGGCGATCGAGCTGCATACCCGGCTGGAGGCGGACGGATGCCGGGTGCAGGCCGATCAAACCCAGCTCGAACTCGCGCTGCTCAACCTCGCCATCAATGCGCGCGACGCCATGCCCGAGGGCGGACGGCTGATCATCGCCACCCGCGAAGTGATGCTGGTCGACCATCAGGAGCTCGAGCCCGGCCGTTATGTCGAGGTCGCCGTCGCCGATACCGGGCAGGGCATGAGCGACGAGATACGCGAGCGTGCGCTCGATCCGTTCTTCACCACCAAGGGGGTTGGACGGGGCACCGGGCTTGGGCTGTCGATGGCGTTCGGGGTCGCGCGGCAATCGGGCGGGACGCTCAATCTGAACTCGGCGCCAGGGGCGGGGACGACGGTGACCGTGCTGTTGCGCTGTGTCGAAGGGGCGGTGGCGCAGCCCGAAGCGGTCGTCGCCATTGAACGCGCGCCGCCGCCCGCGCCGCAAGGGCTTGAGCTGCCCGTGATGGTGATCGACGATGACGATCAGGTGCGTGATGCGATTGTCGATGGCTTGCGCTCGCTCGGCTATACCGTGCTGCCCTTCGCGAGTGGCGCGGCGGCGCTGCGAGCGCGGGCGGATCGGCGGCCAGCGCTCACCGTTGTCGATTTCGCGATGCCGGGCTTGAACGGCGCCGACATCGCCCGCCAAATCCGCGCCGAGGAACCCGCCGCGCGGATCGTGTTCGTTAGCGGTTTCGCCGATAGCGCCGCGATCGATCCGTTCGCCGGCCCGCACACCCGCGTGCTGCGCAAGCCCTTCCAATCGGGCGACCTGGCGCGGGTGGTTGCCGAGATGCTCGCCGATCAGGCCGAGTAGAGGCGGGTGATCCGGGCAGGCGATCGGAGCAAACGCCGGCATCGGTCGCACGATCCTGCGTTACAGGTAACACGAGGCCTGAACCCGGCCCCGCCTGAACGCCCAATGGTGCGTTTTCCGCGCCTAGAGCGTTTCCCGCGCTGGTAGATTCGCGGGGACTTCACAAGTCGCCTCGTTTGTGGTTCAGCATTGCTGCTGGGCGGGAGGCCAGCAGCGAT
>FRDC01003807.1_pt1 | contig 98471 bp, 77 predicted proteins | sample 1106171 | NCBI WGS metagenome assembly FRDC01 (sample SAMEA3930566, study PRJEB13176) | freshwater metagenome | biome: Drinking water system; feature: drinking water; material: water | place: Singapore | collected 2014-12-20
AATATTTTGCTCTAAAAATCCTGCAAAAGTGTGGATATCTAAATAGCCGATATTATTTGCTAGCAACAAATTAAAGAAAGACCGCCTAGAGTGACAATAAATTTGTCACCCGCATTACAAAATATGTTCAATAAGTGTTTTTAGGGCGGAGAACGATTTTAACGTCCACTAAAGCGACGTGGATGGCACAATAGTTGAATTGCTGTACTTGAGGCGAACTGAGAATCCAATCAAGGAGTGTAAAGTGAAATACATAGTTGGTGTTATAACGGTTGGCATTTGTATCTTAGCAATTGCATGTGGGGACTCTGGAAAGAAAGTTCGTTCAACTCCTGGCGCAAATGCCGGCAGAAATGGAATTCCAAATTTAAACAATTCCAATCAGAACCTTTCAACTTCAAAAAAAAATGAGCTTAGTTACTCTTACAATGGGACCGATTGCAAAACCAATCAGCAGCAATTCACTTCAAAGGAAGAACTTTGCAAAGGGCTACAAAATAGTAAGTTAAATAATAACTGTGCATTGGAGAACAGAAAACTACATTTTCAAAGAAGCTGTCCAAACCAAGAGTTTCAGGAGCATGAAGAATAGCTACCTTTTGTCATTACTTATTTTTTTGAATTTCCCAAATCTTGGCCCATTTTAAATGAACAGAATAAGCGGCGCCTACTGCAATTACCAACCCGGCCATTCCATCTAAAATTCCAAGCTTTAAAAAGTAACACTCAATAAATTTGCTGATGGGCTTTAAAAAAAACTTCCAACACGAAAATCTTGTACCTTTGCGAGATAACTCTTCGGCCATTAGACTTGAATAATTATTATTTTTCTGAATTTGATGCGCAAGATTTTTAAATGGCCGATGGATCATATTTCCCGACAGTCGTCCGACTTTACTTGCTTTCAATTCCTCATGAACACTGACCTCACTCCATTTGCATCGCGTACGATTATAAAATCTTTTTTGCCGATCTGGATACCAACCGCCGTGACGAATTTCCCGACCCAAATGAATCGACAACCGTGGAAATTCGTAAGCATCACGATCAAGAGCTTTTGCCCTAAATAACGAATAAATTTCGTTCGCCAGTTCCGGAGTTAAACTTTCGTCAGCATCTAAGAAAACCACCCAATCATTCTTAGCCAACTCCGCTGCCCTATTTTTTTGCGGACCATAACCACGCCAATCTTCAACAAAAACTCTCGCTCCTAAATTTTTGGCAACTTGAGCTGTTTGATCCGTACTTTTGCTATCTAAAATTACAATATCATCACACCAAGGAACCGATTTGATACACCGTTCTATGTTACTTTCCTCGTTAAATGTAATTGAGACTAGAGAAACGCCAACTTTTTCCACATTCTCAAGTTTCAAGGCACAAAGGATAATTGTCAATTCCCACAATTTTGCTTATGACTAGAATTTTGGAGGCAATATGTTGCGTTTGTTTCTTTTAGTCGCGTCTCTGTTTTCATTTCAAGCTCTTGCTCATTTCTCTGTCCTCGACACCGCTGACATTATCGATAGTAAGCATTATCGCCTTCAACTTGAACCGCAAATTATAAGTGGCAATACTTCGGGTACAAATCTCCTGGCACGCTTTGATTTGGGACTCACTGAGGATTCTGGATTAAAAGCCATAATTGGTGGTGGCGCTCTTAATCTTCAGGCGGGTGCGTTCTATAAATGGGGACCGATTCCTGATACCGAGTCTCAACCGGCAATGGCACTTACCCTTGGCCTTGCCTACGCTAACAACGGCGGCACGGATCTCGTGAGTGCGAGAATATATCCGATTGTGAGTAAAAAATTTGACTGGGAACTAGGGGTCGCCAAGCCCTACGCTTCACTCCCTTTAAGTGTCGCCGGTCAAAATGGAAAAAGCCTGTTCCCCGTCCAGCTTGCATTGGGAACCGAGCTTCAGTTTCCCGAAGCCAAAGATTTAAATTTCTATATTGAACTGGGAATCGATATTAAGGATGCCTTTAACTACATTAGTCTTGGCGTATCCGCTTTCTTAGACGAAAGCGGACACCTTGTCTGGACAAAAAATTAATTTACATCTTTATAGTCAGCATCAATGACATCATCTTTTTTGCCATCGCCGCTTTTTGCGGAACCCTCACCACCACCAGTGCCACCCGTACCAGTCGGTCCACCACCATTATTACTGCCCGCTTTACCATAAAGTTCAGAACTCAATTTATAGCTCACCTGACGCAATTTTTCAGAAGCCGCTTTTATAGCAGTTACATCTTTGGAACTATCAGCCATTACCTTTTTAGCTTCTTCCATAAAAGTTTTTGCTTCTGCCACATCGCTTGCATTCAAAGTCTTTTCGTTTTCTTTAATCAACTTTTCAGTTTGATAAACTAGAGAATCAAGTTCGTTGCGCGCGTTGATCGCTTCTTTTTTACTTTTATCCTCTTCAGCATGTGCCTCTGCATCCTTCACCATGCGATTAATTTCCTGCTCCGACAAACCTGACTTTGCTGTGATTTTAATATTTTGTTGCTTACCAGTACCCATATCTTTTGCCGAGACATTTAAAATACCGTTAGCGTCAATATCAAAAGCCACTTCAATTTGTGGAACCCCACGTGGTGCAGGCGGTAAACCTGTTAACTCAAATCGGCCAAGCGATTTGTTATCTCCGGCCATTTCGCGCTCACCTTGTAAAACATGAATGTCAACGCTTGGCTGATTGTCAGCGGCTGTTGAGAAAACTTGCGACTTTCTGGTTGGGATCGTCGTATTTCTATCGATAAGTTTAGTCATCACACCGCCGAGAGTCTCAATACCAAGCGATAATGGCGTGACATCGAGTAACAGAACGTCTTTTACATCGCCTGCTAAGATACCACCTTGAACTGCGGCACCAATAGCCACAACTTCGTCAGGGTTCACGGAACGGTTTGGTTCCTTACCAAAGAATTCTTTTACCATCGCCTGAATTGCTGGAACACGAGTTGATCCCCCGACCAGCACAACTTCATCAATTTCTTTTACACTGTAGCCAGCATCCGCCAAACATTTTTTAGTTGGCTCCAGGGCGCGCTTTACCAAACTCTCAGTTAATTGATCGAATTTTGCTCGCGATAACTTCATTGTTAAGTGTTTGGGTCCACTCGCATCGGCGGTGATAAACGGTAAATTAATTTCCGTTTCCATCGTCGAACTTAATTCTATTTTTGCTTTTTCCGCGGCCTCACGTAAACGCTGAAGCGACATTTTATCTTTTCTTAAATCAATGCCTTGCTCTTTTTTAAATTCATCGGCCATCCAATCCAAAAGCACAACGTCGAAGTTATCACCACCAAGATGTGTGTCACCGTTAGTCGCTTTCACTTCCACGACATTATCGCCTACCTCAAGAACGGAAATATCAAATGTACCGCCCCCGAAGTCAAATATAGCAATTTTTTGATCTTTCTTTTTATCGAGACCATAAGCCAAGGCTGCAGCTGTTGGTTCGTTAATAATACGCTTTACATTTAATCCTGCTATGCGCCCTGCATCTTTTGTCGCTTGTCTTTGCGAATCGTTAAAATACGCTGGAACGGTAATAACCGCTTCGGTGACTTCTGTGCCTAGATAATCTTCGGCAACTTTTTTTAATTTCCCTAAAACCAGAGCACCAATTTCTTCAGGTGACACGGTTTTACCTTGGACTTGAAAGGCTACGTCGTTACCTTTAGCAGTAACCTTATAAGGAATTAGTTTTAATTCTTCTTGGACTTCTTCAAAACGGTGACCAATAAAACGTTTTGCAGAATAAATTGTATTCTCAGGATTTGTAACACCTTGGCGCTTAGCAATTTGTCCAACAAGTTTTTCGCCATCTTTTGTAAAAGCCACAACCGAGGGAGTTGTGCGCCCCCCCTCTTCATTGACGAGTACTTTAGGCGTTCCACCCTCCATGATTGCAACAACAGAATTCGTCGTTCCTAAATCGATACCAATTACTTTACTCATAATCTCTCTCCCATTTTAATACTTTCAATTTTAAATTTTAGGTTAAATATCAATTCGTCAAGTTAGCGCCGTCTAAAAAATCCTTTACCCGTTGGCGCACCGGCTAAGTCTCCTCGAGCGGCAGCGATTTCTTTCAATAATCGCTCCTCTTCTTTGTCCAATTTCTTAGGAATATTAACACTTACGTTATAGAGAATGTTTCCTCTTCCGTAGCCCTTAAGACTGGGCACACCCTCCCCAGGGAGTACTAGTGTCTCTCCCGGTTGAGTACCTGCCGGAATTGTTAAGGTTTTTTCATCACCCACAACAGGAACTTTTAATTCTCCGCCTAACAAAGCCTGTAAATAGGAGATTTCGATATCAGTTATTAAATTCTGACCCTCGCGCTCAAAGACCTTGTGTTGGCGAATTCGAATTTCAACAAACAAGTCACCATTAGTACCTCCCAAATATCCGCCTTCGCCTTCGCCCGCGACTCGCAGTCTTGTTCCCGTATCGATACCTGCGGGCACAGTCACACGTAGATTTCTTTTTTTTGGAGATCGTCCTTTGCCGCGACAAGTTCCACAGGGATTTTTTATAAATACCCCTTCGCCACGGCAGTTCGGGCAGGTGGTGGCAATGGCAAAAATTGCCTGACTTCGCACAACTTGCCCTGTGCCACGACAGGTGCCGCAAGTCTCAGGCTCAGAGCCCTTTGCAGTACCCCTTCCGCTGCAGGTGGAACAACTCACATCGCATTCAAATTCAATTTCTTTTTCACAACCTAAGACAGCCTCTTCCAAAGTCACATCACAAAGATATCTTAAGTCTGCACCTCTTCTTTTGGAATTACGCTCAGTTCTTCCGCCCCGTGCCGGTCCGCCACCAAAAAAATCCCCAAAAATATCTGAAAAGCTAGAAAAAATATCGTTAATATCTGTGAATTGCTGGCCCCCAAATCCACCGTTTACACCGGCGTGACCAAAGCGGTCATAGCGTGCTCTTTTTTCCTGATCTGACAAAACTTCATAGGCTTCGGCTGCCTGTTTAAATTTATCTTCAGCTTCTTTATTTCCGGGGTTCTTATCGGGGTGATACTTAAAAGCCAGTTGGCGATACGCCTTCTTAATAGTGTCTGCGTCGGCAGACCTTGGAATGCCTAAAACCTCATAGTAATCTTGAGCCATTAAAATTTCCCCGTGTTCTATTAAATATGGGAACTATCTGCGATACGTCAAGCAAGGCTTATCAGCCTATTTTTTAAGCTTTTCGTATTTAGCCTTAAGTTTGGCAAGCTTTTTCGCAAGGTCCTTTCGTAAGTATTCTTCCTTAGTGGTTTTAATGGTTTCTTCAAGAACAGAAATTCCTAAAAGAAGCTGTCCGCCTTCGTCAAAAAGGCGCGCCGATAAAGAAAACACCCAATCAGGAGCGCCATTTTCACCCGCAATCTTTAGTAACTCCGCCGCTCTGACGGGATCTCTTATCTCGTAAATATAAAAATAAGCCGAGCGATAGGCAATGGTCCAATCTTTTGGAAATCGGGCGGTTGCTTTTTTAATAAAATTTTCAGCGCCCTCCCTATCTCCGACGATAATTGGAAGCGCCGTAATACCCACGCGGTAAACCAAGTAGAAATCAGGCGATAGCTCCGTGATTATGTGGAACATCTTTGCCACCCAACCATCAGAACATTTGGGTCTTTCCTTTTTAACTTCCTCCCAGTTAACTTCCGTAACGTTGACGCCGCCACAATAATCCATGTCTTGAATGAGTCGCAGCCAAAACAAGTCTGCCAAAGCATTACTCATGCCGAGAGTAAAATATTTTATTTCCTGTGGAGGCGCAGCAAGATTACGCGAAAAACTGCGCGCCTCAGAGATATGATGTAGTGACCACACCGATAAAAACGCTGCCAGCAATAACCCAAAAATTAACTTAATCATTCGCCCTTAAAATAATATTGTAATGACCACTTTGGCGCAATCGTAAAAATTTTAAGAGTGACTTAATATAACGCCAAGAATCTCTAACGATTTTAACGGTTGAGGTTTTGTGGGGATTGCGTGTATAAACGGCAGGAATTTCTACTGTTCTTAGGCCCGCCATCTCTATGAGAGCACAAGTTTCTGTATCCCAAAACCAACCGGCAAAAGACGATCTCTCCAAAACTATATTTTTAGCAGTTTGATTAAAAAACTTATAACCCGCTTCCGTATCTAAAATCTTTACCTGCAAAAAATGATTTAAAACAATTCGGTAAATAATAGAAAGAAAATGCCTTAACAAAACATAAGGATGAGGTGATACGCGATAAATACGGCGAGCAACAACAAAATCGGCCCCCTCAACTATAGTCAAAATAAATTTCGGTAGATAAGACTCACTCACCTCACAATCGATATCCATAAACCCTACTATTGAAAAGCGTGCGGCCTTTAAACCCACTTTTACAGTCTCACCCCGCCCTAAATTTGTTTTGTTACTAAGCACCTTGAGACTTAAGCCACGCTGCTGAGTCAGCCACTCCAAGGTTTGATCAGTACTGGCATCATCAACGCAAATGATCTCAAAATTTTCTTTTCCCAAACAAAACTCTAATATTTTATTTATCTTGGGGAGCGAAACTGCGATGTGTTCGCTTTCGTTATAGCAAGGCAATACCAGGGATACTTGGATGTTCGTTAAAGGCATATCATTATCATCCATTTCCAGTAGACAATAATCAAGTATTGGGACACCCTTATTAAATGAAAGCACTGCAAGAAATTGGCCCTACTCAAGCGTTCTGCTATTTCTATCGCACGCTTCTTTATGTTATCTTTCGTGCCTTGCCATTTCCCCAATTCCGCTCCTTATTTTTACGTCTTTGCGGAGTAAAACTTGGTAAAAACTGTGTAGTTCACAATATCCGCTTTATGAATCTGCATCGTGGTGGATTCAAAAATTTAAGTATGGGTGACGATTGTTTTTTAGGAGGCGAAGTTCTACTGGACCTTGCAACTCAAATTCGCCTCGGCAACCAAGTCACGTTGGCAGAGCGAACCCTTATTATGACCCATATGAACGTCGGTTACAAGGACCACCCTTTACAAAAGGAGTTTCGATCGCGGGTTGGACCGGTGAGTATTGATAACGCTAGTTTTATTGGGGCTGGGTCAATTATTTTAGAAGGAATAAAAATTGGGCCAAAAAGTTTTATCGGCGCAGGTTCACTTGTCTCGGGAGATGTTTCAGGAAATTCTTTTTGGGCAGGTAATCCCGCCAGAATCGTACGCTCACTGGCAACCACTGAACAATGAATAAATTTCGAGTTGTTTCTTACGCTTTGACAATCGGGATTTTAGCATGGCTGTCGCTACAACCGCTCATCGCCATCGATATTTATTGGCACTTACGCATGGGGCTTGATTGGATAGACAAAGGCCTATTGCCATTTACAGATCACTATAGTTTTACAATGCCAGGAGCTTCTATTCATTACGTAGCCTGGCCATTTCAAATTCTTACTGCATTATTTTACAAAGCCGTTGGCGAAAAATACCTTTTTATACTTTTAAGAATATTTTTCTGGTTGATTCCCCTACCACTCATCGCCACTTTAGCAAAAAAACAAAGATGGGAGTGGTACCACGAAACTTTCTTTTTGCTATTTTACATTTATTGGGTGACTTGGCGTAACGAACCTCGTCCTGACATGATTTCATATTTCCTAATTTATCTGGAATTTATTTTGCTCTTTTCTTGGCGGGACCAATTGACGTTGAAGAAGACACTACAAATCGCCGGACTTCTTTTGTTTTGGACAAATTTCCACTTAAGTTCCTTATTTGGTTTTGCGCTATTTCTTTGTTTTGCAGTTGAAAAAATTATTTTACTGAGAGAAGATTGGAAATCTGCCAAAGCCTACCTTCAGCAATCTGTTATTATTTTCTCAGTCGGTTTTTTCAACCATGAGTGGGTTCACCCTCTATTTTATCCGCGGCCAAAAACATATCAATGGGCAAAATACATTACGGAATTTGATTTTCAAATGCCGACTAAATGGGACTTTCCTTTTAAAGTTTCCGCTGTGCTATTGATACTTGCGATAGCTTTTTTTGTAAAGAAGAAGAAAGTTTTGGAACCCTTGTTCATTACTGGGCTACTTCTTAACTCCATTTACCAACCACGTCTCTTTAGCCTAGTCTCTATTGTGACACTGCCATTTTTAATTTCCTATTTCCAAATGCTCCCCAATCAACGCATTGTTAAAGAAGTTCTTGCGACAATTTCCATTATTTTAGTTTACGGAATATTTCAGACTGCGCACACGCAAAGCTCTTGGGCTAGACCTGAAATCTTGCGCAACGGATTTTGTCCCAATGATACTTTGCGATTTATAAAGGAAAATAACATTCGCGGAAAAGTCTTTAACAACTATGACTTCGGGGGATGTCTGATTTTTAGAGCGGCCGAAAACATGCAAGTATTCATTGATGGTCGCACAGCGATTCTTTACCCGTTGGAACATACAAAACTTGCATTTGATGCCACCGCTGACGTTGGCGTTTTTCATCGGGTCTTAGAAATCTACCCTTTCGACTACGTGCTCGCTGGACCTAATAATCAGCTTTTTGAAACCAGTATCGATAGCGGATTGTTTGGTGTTGAATTTGTAGGACTTGGGTCTACGCTTTTAAAAAGAAAATCGGATTTTATTCCCGTAACAAGTATTTTATTTCAACACCCCGAATGCCTACCACCTATCAAAGACAAAAAAATTCTACTTCCTATCTTGGAAAGTGAATATGAAAAAGCAGTAAAAAGGTTTTATCCAAAGTCTCGTATTATCGAATTTTTGAGTTACATCATCAGCTACTATCGAGATGAAAAGTTTATCATAACAGCCCAAGAGGGGGCACTTTTAAAATTAAAAGGAGTACTTTCCTTTCGAGCTGGCGAGATCGAAGCGGCCTTAGAAACTTACGGAAAAGTTTCTTATCTAAATCGTAGCGACCGATTATTTGCTGCCACCCAACTCTTAAACTCAAAAAAGTATCAACAGGCGGAGCGATTTTTAAACTTTTTTCCGTCCGAAGGCATGACTGATAGAGAACTCTACGGAGCCTATCAGATTCTTGCGACAGTCAATAAGAAAGTGGGGTTAAAGACAATTTCTCCAGAGCGTTTTGAAGGCTTGCAAAGCAGAGTTAGTGATTTTATAACTGGTCAAAAAGAAGCTCGCGGGCTTGATATCTGCACTAAGATAACTTCTCAGCACAAACAATAATACTTGAGCCGAACACGGGACTACTTTCCTTTTTTATCAAACCTAACTCCCAAGACGACAGCCACGAAATAAAAGAAGAAAAAATAGGATTGAGTTTGTGATCTTGTCGATAGGCTTGCCAATTTCCAGGTTTTCTCAGGCCGAGCCAAGTCGGCACCGTTCGAAGGAAAAAAATTGGCGGCACGAGGAATGAAAAAAGATGGCTAGAATAGATGACCCTCATTTTTTTCTGCTCTAAAAGACTAGTTAATTTCCCGAGGTCGTAGCGCCGAAAGTGCCCGGCGTTCTGGTCTTCCATCGACCAAAGAAATTCTAATGCGGGAACAGTTATTAAGATCTTTCCGCCGGGTTTAACTTTGTTAGCAACATTTTCTAAAAATTTTTCATCGTCTTCGATATGTTCAATCACATCGAATAACCCCACGGCCGGTAGACTTTCAGGAAAAATTTCGAGGCGTTCAAAGTTTGCGTGAATCAAACTCACTCCTGGCCTGAGTGGCACAATATCTTTGACGTCGGGATGAGGCTCAATCACAACTACCGGCATCTTATTTTTTTTTGCGATCATTTCGGCAACGAAGCCTGTTCCTCCACCAATATCGAAAAACAGGTCTCGTGAGAAAAATTTTTCGACGATAGCGCTTATGCATTGGGCTCGGTGCAGAAACCAAAAAGACTGGTCTTCGGTGGAAAAATTGAATTTATGTACATCTCCGGGAAAGGTTTCCCTCTCAGAACAATTCAGAGTCCACAGGTTTTGTTTAACTTGTTTCAATCCAGAACAAAATTGCGAAATATCAAAACGCATCCCTCATCATAAACGATGAAAGCGTTTCAATACTAGACTCCATTTCTTGAAAAACGACTTTTTACGTCCCTTGACTGACTAATATGTGACTGGCGTTCAAAGTAACTCATACTTTTTCATAAGTTAGAACTGAAAAACAACTAAGCGGATGGTCTAGTTTCCCAAAAAGAGATGTTTTTTCAAATAAAAAATCTCATAATTGCACGTAGATGTGTAAGATTTTGTTTCGAAGTGATGCGAACTTTAGGCATTTTCTTTGCACGATTATTTACGTAGAACAAAAAAGGGACTGTAACTTAATTTTATAATTCCAAAGGGGGAATTTATGAACGTAAAACGTATCAATGAGGGCGGTTTCTCGCTCATCGAATTAATGGTCGTTGTGGCCATCATCGGAATTTTGGCAGCTATCGCTGTTCCAAACTACACAAAATTCCAGGTCAAAGCGCGAGAAGCCGAAGCAAAAACAACTCTGGGCGCGATTTATATGTCTGAAAAGGCATATGTTCAAGAAGCAATTGGCGCAACGACGAATCTTGTTCGCTCCGGTTACACGCCAGATGGATCACCACTATTTAACTGTGGCTTCAATACTGGACAAGCTGAAATTATTGGTGTTAACGATCCGGCTGCCGGGGTTATGCACTACGCGGACACTAATACTTACTGTGGTGATATGGCTCTTGCGCCTAACTGCGCAGGGTTCAATATGGCCTTCCAAGCCGCCGCTCCAGCAAATGCTATGGCTGTCCCTCCAGCGAACAATATGGACCCCACGTTTACTATCGCCTGTTCAGGTAACGTAGGTGCTCGCCAAAATCCTATTTGGACGCTGAATAACGCCAACACGCTGGTCAACGCAACTCCAGCATTTTAATTTAATGATTTGATTTGCGACTACCCGGTGTTCACCGGGTAGTCTCGAACAGTTGTTCGACCTCTTCTGCTTCCGGTGAAACTAACTTAGAAATAATATTAAACGACAATTTTTTGTTCATTAGACGATATTTGAAGTTAACACACTCAAGGTTTTCACATTTTTTTGGTAGAAGCCCAGTCACAGTTTTTTTATTTGGACTCAAGTGCATCGAAATAAGAGCGTTATAGACAGTTTCCAGCCTTTTGGAATCAGATTTATATTCTCGTAGGATTGGATTCGCCGCAGATAAACCAGATAAAAGAGCCGTCACTCTTTGTGCTCCTTCAGATTCTTGCTTATTAACCATCGAGGGAAAATAATGAGCTTTTTCATAGTTCAGCCGGTTATGTAAAAACTCGATTTGCCACCAGCGTTCTAAAAAAGCAATGCCATCTTTGTAAAACTCAAGTGGAGGTGGCGTTTTTTTCTGATCCTTATAGTCTTCATATAAAAAACGACTGCCGCGCAAATTTGCCGGATAAGGTTCCGTTAAAAACGTTGAGAGTAACGAATCCAGACGCACGAGTTGAAAGGCAAAAAATCCTTTACCGGCTTCATAAGACAAGCGCGGGTGTGATAATTCGTAGATCGTTTTTATGTCCTTAGAAACTGTATAAACAGAAAGTGGAGGAAGGGCTTGTAAAGACAACAGGCTTAAATAATGTTTAAAACCAAGACCATTGTATAATCCTCTTCTTTCACTAAACCGTCTTTCCATTTTCTCGAAATCAAGAACTGGTTCTGTTTTACTACCAACGATTGCGACGGCGGATCCTCCTGTTATCCAAACCGATGTCCATGGAAACACAGAACTGTAAGTACGCAACACTGCCCTAAACATCCGACTGTCAATGCCGGCCGTGATAAACCATTGAGAAAAAATACCATGTGGCGTGAGTTTATCACGAACAAGCTTTAAGAAATCGTAAGTATAGAGTTTATCAACGCCCGTCACCCATACGTTGCTAGGCTCGCAAATAATCACATCAAAGAGATTGTCTTGATGACGCAAAACCTTAAATGCATCCCCATTAACAATATTCACTTTGTGACGATTAGGAACCAAATTATTAAATTTCTCAAAAAGGTCGTTGGCCGCAATCACTCCTTTTGAAATTTCAGCAACCGTGACACTTTCGTTTTCCTTAAATCCTGCTGAAATTCCTGTGCTCAGTCCTCCCCCCAAACCAACAATAAAGACATTTTTAATTTCGCTAGCGATTGAAAGCGGAACTAACGGCGTCATACTACGTACGATATGATCGCTATTGGTTACGGCATCCGGTTTACCATTAACGAATAGGGATAGGTCTCCATCTGGAGACTTTTTTACATGAACGGAAGTATTGGGATCATGTTGGGCAAACACCATTTCACCCCTTAGTCTTCCTTCTTGAACGCTGTTCCAATTTTCAGAGAATGATTGAAATGGCAAGGGCGGGTTCATAGATAGATACGCACCCGGAGCAAAAGAGCTTTCTTTCCAGGCTGGTACCAGAGCCGCAAATAAGAATCCCGCAAAAGAAAATCCTATATAGAAATGTCGATGCCGTACCGGCACAGTCAAACCTAAGCAAAGTAGGCTCAAAGAAATCAAAAATAAATTAATTTTGTAAATTGATGAAATCGAAACGAAGTTATAGAGCAAGTAACCACCAACAAATGTCCCAAGCGTACAGCCAAAAGAATTGACGGCATAAAGGTTACCAACCGTTGAATTTAGAGACACCCCTAGCCGACGCAAATACGCAAAAAGAAGTGGTAAGCCAGCGCCCATTAGACCGACTGGCAATATTAGAATGATGAGAAAAAAAGCTAGTACTATCATCCAATAAAGAGCATGGTTCATCTCGCTGCTAAGAAAGACCCAACGCACGCGAAGGAAAATCATCGGCCATTTCGGAATTAAAAAGTAAAGGAGGGCAAACGCGACCAGCATTGATCCAAATGCCGGGAATAAAAAATTTCGGTCATTAATAGAATCAAGTCGGCTAACAATGAAACTACCCCCGGCTATCGCCAAGATAAAACCTGCTACGACAATTGAATAAGTGTAATTGGTACTACCAAGACTCAAGTTTGCAAGCCGAATAAAAAGATTTTCAAAACTAAAGAAGTAAAATCCCGACAAAAAAGATAACACATAGAGAACCTTGGTTGAACTCATCGCTTTGACTTTTTGGATCTCTGCAAACTCGCTTGCATTGAAATCCTTTACAGAAAAGGCCTTGCTATTGTCGCGGGCCATAAGACAAGCGATGCCAGCTACTAATAGATTTATGAAACTCATCATTACAACGGTCATCGTTAAGCCAAAGTGCTCAATGAGAAAAAAACCACAAATTAAGGTTCCCAAAAATGCGCCAATGGTATTTATTCCATAGATTAAGGCGTGCGTACGGTGACTTGTGCTGAGAGAGCTTGAAAGCGCTTCAGTAAGCACGGGAATTGTGGCCCCCATAAGCCACGTCGGAAATCCTATAAATAGGCAGGCAAAAAATGAGTCCGCTAAAAGCCTTAACGATTCGTTCGGAACATGGAACGAAAAAAGCCGATTGAGCCACTCAAAATAAAGTGGCGAAAATAAGCAGTATAAACCGATAAGACCTTCGATGAGGCCGTACATCAAAAACTGATTTTTCATAATACGGTTGCTCATCCGTCCGAGGGTCAAATAACCCAAGGTCAAGAATAGAAAGAAAACGCCTAAAATAATTGTGGTCGCTGACGCGTGACTACCTAAAAAATTTGACAAGTACTTTTGCCAGGTAACTTGGTAAACAAGACCCGTAAATCCTGTTAAAAACACCAAGATTTGACAAACCCAAAAGAGCATAGAAAATTGTACGCCCAACAACTTGCTAAAATCAAACTCCGCCTCATATTAAAATTTACTTGCGCACCGGCTTAGAAAACCGATAAGGGAAATAATGGTCAATATGTCTTCTGAAAAAACAAATACGGAACATCCTGATTCTTCGGTGCAGACGATTGTCGAGCCCAAAGAGAAGACCAAGATTCCATCGATGTATAAAGTTATTCTCGTCAATGACGATTACACGCCAATGGATTTCGTGGTGAATATACTCATTAAATTTTTCCGCAAAACGGAGCCCGAAGCAACGAACATTATGTTACAGGTTCATCAGCAGGGAAAAGGAGTTGCCGGGATTTACCCTTATGAATTGGCAGAAACAAAAGTTTTCCAAGTGCAAAATTATGCGCGACTGCGCGAGTATCCTTTAAAATGTACCATGGAAAAGGAATAAAGAAATATGTTAAGTCGTGATTTACAGATACAGCTCAATCGTGCCTTCCAATATGCAGCTAGCCGCAAGCACGAATTTGTCACGGTCGAACACATGCTTTTCGTTTTGCTCGACGACCAACAGTCCCAAGCCATCATTGAAGGTTGCGGCGGTAATATTCAAAAATTAAAGACTCGACTCGAAGATTTTATCTCTTCGACTTATCAAACCATAACCATTCAGACCCCTGCAGAACTAAAGCCTGAACCAACACTTGCATTTCAGCGGGTGTTGCAACGTGCTCTCATTCATGTGCAAAGCTCCGGAAGACAAGAAGTTATGTGCGGTCATGTGCTAGTAGCCATTTTTGATGAGCCTGAGTCGCATTCCGCATTTTTTATGAACGAGCAAGGCATAACGAAGTTTGCTGTGGTTGATTTCTTTTCTCATGGAATGTCGCGAGCTCTACCGGGCCCTAACCAAGGTGGCGAAACAAGCCCAGGACATGGCCCAGGAGTTGGACCACGTCAGTCACCGCTTGAAAAATTCACACAAAATCTCACTGAAAAAGCCCGGAAAGGATTGATCGATCCGATCATTGGCCGCGACCAGATTCTTGAGCGCACAATTCAAATACTTTCACGCCGAACAAAAAACAATCCCCTTCTTGTTGGCGAACCTGGCGTCGGAAAGACTGCGATTGCCGATGGCTTAGCCCTAAGAATTGTAAAAGGCGAAGTCCCCGAACCAATTAAAGAGTCCAATGTTTACTCTCTGGACATGGGCTCGTTACTTGCCGGCACAAAATTTAGAGGAGACTTTGAAGAGCGGTTGAAAGCGGTCGTCGGTGAAATTGAAAGTAATCCCAAAAATATTTTATTTATCGATGAGATTCACACCATCGTTGGTGCCGGCGCGACTAGCGGTGGCTCGATGGACGCGGCTAACCTTCTAAAGCCCGGCTTAATGGGCGGAGCTTTACGTTGCATTGGCTCAACCACTTACAAAGAATACCGCAGTCATTTTGAAAAAGACCGTGCGCTCGAGCGTAGATTTCAAAAAATTGATGTCAATGAGCCGACGGTCGAGGAATCCGTGCAAATTCTGGACGGAATTAAATCGGCATACGAAAAATTTCACAACGTAAAATACTCTAGCCAAGTCATAAAGGCGGCAGTTGATCTTGCCCACCGCTACCTGCCAGCGCGTAAACTCCCAGATAAGGCTATCGACGTAATCGATGAAGTCGGTTCACGCTTACGAATTCAATCACCTTCCGCCGAGTCCAAAATTGTAACCGTAAAAAATATTGAACAAATCATCGCTTCAATGGCACAAATCCCAGCAAGATCAGTGTCGGCAGATGACATGAAGATGCTTGAGAACCTTGAATCCAGTTTGAAAACTGTAATTTTTGGTCAAGATAAAGCGATCTCCTCACTTGTTTCGTCAATTAAGTTTAATCGTTCTGGTCTTGGCAATATGACAAAACCCATTGGCAGTTTCCTTTTCACTGGACCCACCGGCGTGGGAAAGACCGAGCTCGCCAAGCAATTGGCAAAGTCATTGGGTAACGAGTTTTTACGCTTTGATATGAGCGAGTATATGGAAAAACACACCGTATCTCGTCTTATTGGCGCACCTCCGGGATATGTTGGATACGAAGAGGGTGGTTTACTCACCGAGCAGGTAAATAAAACTCCTTACAGCGTCCTCTTACTTGATGAGATTGAAAAGGCCCATCCTGATATAGCCAATGTACTTCTACAAATTATGGACAGCGGACGTCTGACCGACAGCAACGGTAGGGTTGTCGATTTTAGAAATACAATTATCATAATGACCTCAAATGCGGGTGCCAAAGAAGTTGCCAAGGGTGGGCTTGGGATTAATCCTGACACTGGCTCTGAGCGCAGCACTGAGGCTATCAAACAGTTCTTCTCACCGGAATTTCTAAATCGCTTAGATGCTGTGATTAGCTTTGAGAATTTACCGAAAAAAATGCTTTTAAAAGTTATCGATAAGTTTTTGTATGAACTGCAAACGCAACTCAAAGACAAAAGTGTTGAAATTGAGGTTTCGACGGAAGCTCGAGAGTGGTTATTTGTTAAAGGCTATAATCCCGCTTACGGTGCTCGTCCTTTTGCCCGCACGATTGATGAACATGTGAAAAAACAACTTGTTGACCAGATTCTGTTTGGCGATTTAAAGAACGGCGGGAAAATCACCGTCAAGCAAAAAGATCAAAGTTTAAGTTTTGAGTTTCTTCCCCGGCTAAATCCTAAACCTAAAATCAAAACCAAAAAATCTTCTAAAAAATCGACTTCTTCCTAGTTAGTTTTATGGAATTCCCCGCGTAAATAAACGTCTATATCAGGATTTGTACACTCTGGCCATGGGCAGCGATCCCATCTTTTCAAAATTGCCGGCGCCATCTTAAGCGACGAAGCTTTTTTTTCAAACATTAGAACTAACATTCGACCTAGCACCGAGCCGGAACACTTTCCTGGATCGAAGGCAAAATTAGCGACATCGAGTTGAGGACTTTTTTGCTCACCGCTCACGGTAATGGATTTCAAATTACCGATTTGAGACTCACATTGAGGATCTAAAATATCATTGCCATGAGCGTCAGTATATTTTGCTTTTACAACATCGCCTTCAAGCCAAAGCGAGATTTCAGAAGGAACGCCATTAAACTGTCCTTTGTAGTTTCCCATATATTGTGCCGCTACAGCTAGGTATTCGCTGGGAATACGGCCATCTTTAATTTGAATCTCTTTGCATCCCGTTACGGCCAAAGTTGCCGCAATTGCCACACTCGCTAATTTCACCATTTTCATTCTTCCTCTCCTCAAGCATTTTCCCATTTTTCTGCGTTATGACTAACATAATGGGCCAGTTGACAAATTCCAAATTAAGCTCAGATTCTAGGATTATCAGGAGGGAAAACCCAATGCAAGTCGCAAAGCGGATTTTCTTATTTTTAGCCCTTAATATTCTAATTATTACGTCGATCACATTTTTCTTGAAAATTACCGGATTAGACCAATTGCTTTACGGCTACGGTGGCAATTACCCCATGATGTTCATTTTTTGCTTAGTTTGGGGTATGGGTGGCGCTTTTATTTCGCTATTGTTTTCAAAAACTTTTGCCAAGAGCGCTATGGGCGTCCAAGTTATTGACCCACGCACACAGGATCCCGACACGCGAAGGCTCGTAAACTTAGTCCATGACATTGCTAGAAAAGCAAAATTAAGCACTATGCCGGAAGTTGGGATTTATGAAAGCCCCGAAGTGAATGCCTTTGCTACTGGACCGACAAAAAACAATTCAATTGTCGCAGTTTCTACAGGTTTACTTAACCGCATGGACGAAGAACAGGTCACCGGGGTTTTAGCACATGAAGTATCCCATATTGCCAATGGGGACATGGTAACGCTGACGATCGTACAAGGCGTTGTGAACGCGTTTGTCATGTTTTTTACCCGCATTATTGCCGAAATGGTGGCTAAGGATCGTGACGGTCGTGTAAATCCTGCTGTTTACTACATTGTGAGCTTTGTGGCACAAATTGCTCTTATGTTTTTAGCAATTCCGCTGATTACTGCAGTCTCGCGTTGGCGCGAATATCGTGCTGATTTCGGCAGTGCAAAACTCACGGGCAAACATCGCATGATAAGCGCTCTTCGCGCCTTACAAAATCAAACAACTATTGATAACCGCGAACCCGCCTTTAATGCTTTCAAGATCTCGGGCAAAAAATCGCACGGTTTCATGCAATACTTTATGACCCATCCACCTCTTGAAGCCCGAATAGCCGCTCTTGAACACGCCCGCATCTGATTCTGATAAAGAGCGCTGGCTTGGGTATCTTTCGGCTACAGTAACCTCGATAACATGGGGATTACAAGCGATCGCATTAAAATTTGCGATCCATTCGATTCCTTTAATCACCGTGGTTTGGTTTCGCCTGACTTTTGCTTTTGTGTTCTTAGTTTTATTTTTAAAACACCAGGCTCCTGAGTCCCTAAAAATTCTTAAGTCACCACCGCTTGGCACAATCATCGCGGCATTTTTTCTAGCTATTAATTATCACACGTTTTTATTGGGACTCGACATGACCTCTCCAAGCGCGGCGCAGGTCATGATTCAATCGGGCCCCTATGGCTTAGCAATATTCTCATTCTTTTATTTTAAAGAGCGTCTAACAAAAATAAGTTTTGCAGGATTTTTGTTGGTTCCGTTTGGCATGTATCTATTTTTTCGCGATGAATTCGGCACCGGGAATATTTGGGTCCTGGTTTCTGGGATCGCTTGGGCAATTTACTCAATTTACCAAAAGCTTCTAACAAAAAATCTTCACCCCAACCAAATTCTCCTGGTAGTTTTTGCGGCAACCTCTCTCTTTTTTCTTCCCATTGGACACCCCACAAATCTGATTTCTTGGGGTGCACGGGAGTGGACCATCATGACAGTCTTAGGCCTTTTCACTGTTATTGGCTACTGCGGGCTAGGCCTGGCTCTAGCAAAAGCTCCTGCAAGTCAAGTTAGTATAATTATTAGTTGTAACCCTCTGATCACAATCTTTCTGATGCAAGGATTAGCTAAAATTCACTTGGCCCCGGTGACAGAGTCTATCCGGTCCTTAGGCTATATCGGCGCGCTATTAGTCGCCTTAGGCGTCAGTCTCGCTCTGTCCTCAGGGGCAAAAACTACGAAGTAATTGAGCGATAATTCTCTTTCGGGCTATAATTATTTAATGACCCCTTTGTATCTTGCTGCCGCTGTAATATTTATGTTTGCATTTCCCGTGATCGCTACTGACGAAGCTCAAACTTTACAGGACAATCCCCGGCGCGAAAAGTACGTTAAGGCGCAAAAATTAATGAAGGAAAAAAATAAACTTCCAGAGGCTTGCGGGCTTTTCGTGGATCTTGCCAAAGACAATCAATTCCCACTTAGTGATTTAGCTTTTATACGCGCTCGCCAAACCTGCGGGCCAAGTTCTGAAAAAACAAACGATTATGATTACAAATCCTATCAGGGAAAGCCCTGGCTATGGCCGTTAGCACTTGAGGTTGCATTCGCAGAAAAAGAAATGTCCAAGGATTATGGTGCCCTTGCTGATATTTACTTTGAAAAATCTAAGCTCGCCCAACTACTCAATGAAAAAGTGGACTTTACTGAAAAGGCAATTTCGTTTGCCAAAAAAGCAAAGAAGCCGTCCAAAGAAATTTTCCCTCTGACTCAAAGACTTTATAATCTGGCTCCCCGAAAAAAGCCAAATGCTCCACGCGCTGAATGGTTAGATGTTGCCACCGATTTCCGGCGCGCTCGCGATTTTAAAAAAGCGCTTGCTCAGTACGAAAAAATCCTCAAAAACCCAAAAAGTAATCTCGATGACAAGTACCGCTCCTACCTTGGCATCAAGGCAACACGAAAGCTTATGGAGGATAAACCAAAATTTCTAAAAGCTTCTGATGATCTAGTAAAGTTCTGCGCCACTCAAAGCAGACCTCCACATAAAAAAGCAACACGCGATAAGTTTATGAAGCGTTATTTTGATGCTCTTATCGCTGAATCTCGGGCTACTTGGACAGAAGGTAATGTCAAAAAAGCGATTCGCACTTTAGAAAAAACAGAAAAAGAGTTTAAAGGTAAACTTTCTATCAACGAAGTTTATTGGCTTCGCGGACGGATAGAAGAAGAAAAGAAAAACTACGAGCAAGCCCTTTCATGGCTTGAAAAAGCTGAGTTGGAGTGCAACGATTGCGTGTTAAAGGAAAAGATCCTATGGAATGCCGCATGGAGTAGTTTTAAGTTAAAGCGCTACGCCGACGCGATTAGCCGGTTTGAACATGTATTTCAGGCTAGTGAAAATCCGTTTGCAAAGCCGAAATTTAAATTTTGGAAGGGCAAAAGCTATCAAGCCTCAGATGATAGTGGTAATGCCAATCGCGTGTTTGAGGAGCTGACGAGAGAAGATCCTATCGGTTACTATGGCTTCTTAGCTCATCGTGAACTTGGTAAGGAAATTCCCCAGGCAACAAAGTATATTAGCGGTTTTTCGCAAGCAGACGCACTTGAAATTAAAGACACCTTTAGTATAACCGATAGTGGAAAGTATGCTTACTGGTTGATTTCTGTAGGTGAAGAGGAAGCTGCTGGCGTCTATTTAGATCACATCTTTGATATATTGAAACAAAGTAGGGAATTTCTTTCCACCGAATCGCATTTGCTAGATTTCTTTTCGGCATACGCTCACTCCAACAATTTCTTAAAAATGTTTTCGCAAATGGCCAAGCTTCCTAATGACATGAGAAACAAAATTCTCACTTCAGCTCCGGGAATGGTCTTCCCACAACCCTTTAATGAAGTTGTTGATGCTGCAGCAAAGCGTTTTGGGGTGAAGGCTGAGCTTATTTATGCAATTATGCGACAGGAATCTTCATTTAACCCAAATGCTAGAAGTCCCGCTGATGCTTTTGGGCTAATGCAGCTTGTCCCCCGCATGGCTAAATCAGCAGCTGAAAATTTGGATGTAAAATACAAAAATGATACCGATCTCTATGACCCTAAAATCAATATTATTTTAGGCGCGAACTATTTAAATACCCTTTGGAAGCGCTATAGCGGCCAATTTGTACTCGTCTCGGCTTCTTATAATGCCAGTGAAAAAGCGATTCGTTCGTGGATTGACACCCGTTATTTTGATGACCCCCTAATTTTTATTGAAGACGTACCGTATGAAGAAACTCAGAACTATATTAAACTTGTTTTGCGAAACTACATTTACTACTCAGCATTGAACTCTACCGACGGCGGCCTTAAATTTCCAGATTGGGCACTGGCAAATCTAAGCGACTTCCGATCGAAAGAAGGAAGACCTCGTAAGCCCGCAGTACAAGCACCAAAAAAATGAAACTTATGTTATTTACTCTTTTTTGTTTTCAAATCGCACTGGCCGACGAAGTTACTATTATTAAACAATGGCACTTGTCTCCGGGTGTAAAGACGATTGATGTTGAAGCCAGTAAAAAACTTCCACAATTTACCAATCAAAAAAATATTTATTTAAAACTTGCCAAAATGCTTGATGAAAAGCCTGTAACTATTGTTTCAGAGGGGTGCTCACAGGAAATATCTAAAGAGGCCCACTACGGCTGGAGTATAGAAAATCTGAGTAAGAAAAAGGCTTCCGCAGATTACTCCGATATTTTGGCATTCACGCCGGTAAAGTTAAAAGTTAAGTATGGCGAAAAGGCTAAAATCGTTTGCGCCGACGACGAAGTCCTAATGAAAAAAAATCTATTAGCTTTTTCTGATTTAAGAGCTTTTAGCGGATTTTATACCCGCCTGAAACAATTTAAGGACACCGACAAAGCGAGTTACAAACGCTACGAAGCGGCACTTTTCGATAAAGAAAAAGAAAAGATCGGTAAAGTCGATGCGTTAAAATTTGCGCGCGAAAAAGCCTTAAATGCACTTGCTGAAATTGAAAACTACATTGAAAATAGAAATAAAAAATTCGTGGAAGGCGTTAAAAAAACGCTTTCAGAAAATCCCGTTCTCATTGTTGGTGGGTTGCATGCAAAAGGGTTAGTTACACTTTTTGAAAAAGAGAATATCAAGTTCTCAGTTATCGTGCCCGAAGGATACAATGAAGCCGATGAAAAGTTGTTGGAGTCTTTGAAACTAGGATTGCAAAGGTAGCTGACTTAGGTCTGGCAAATTGTTATACAGGCACTAAATCTATAATCACCTGCATCACCGCAAGACACATAAAAATACCATTAAAATCAATATGTTATCCATATGAAACAGTCCCCTAAATCGGCACCTCATTTGCTTTTATAAAAGTAAATTACGAGGGCATTCATGAATCAAAGAAAGACACTCAAAAAATACTCATGGTTGATTAGTTTGTTAGTCATTGGATTCGTAAGTTCTTGGTTTATGGAGAACCGTTACCAAGGTTTATCAGAAGACACCTCAAGCGAAAACACCTTCTACACCGATAACTCCTACCAACAAGACGATAGCGCGGATTTAGAATCAAAAAAGCCACCTCAGAACCAAGCTCGTAATGTTCCCCTTTCAAAAGCAGATAAATCAAATGAGGACAGCAAAAAGGAAAAGAAGATCATCTTAAATGACCCCAAAATGGCCGAAGCTTGGGGCATTAAGAAAACTGCTGTCGAAGCGGCTTGGAAAATTTCAATTGGATCAAAAGACATTACAGTTGCAATTATCGATACCGGGATTGATATCAACCACAAAGACTTGTCAAATAATTTATGGGTCAATTCGGGCGAAGTTGGTCTGGATGCTAAAAACAAAGATAAGGCAACGAATGGAATCGATGACGACGGCAATGGATTCATCGACGATGTCCATGGCTGGAATTTTGTTTCTAACAACAACGATTTAAAAGATAACCACGGTCACGGCACTCATATCGGGGGAATCGTTGGTGCGGAAGCTGGAAACGGCTTTGGAGTTGCGGGAGTCGCTCCCAAAGTAAGTATTATGGCAATCAAATATTATGATCCGACAGTACCTAATGCCAACAATTTATCAAATACAATTCGTGCCATTCGCTACGCAACAAAAATGGGGGCAAAGATCATCAATTACTCCGGAGGCGGATTAGAATATTCGGCTGAAGAATATGAGGCTATCAAAGCTGCTAAAGAAAAAGGAATTTTATTTGTCGCTGCAGCTGGAAATGAGCGCTCAAATTCCGACAAAAATCATTATTATCCAGCGGACTATCCATTATCAAATATTATTTCGGTGACTGCTGCTAACGAAACAAACAATGTTTTACCAAGTAGCAACTATGGTCAGTCCACCGTCGATATTCAAGCTCCTGGTAGCAACATTTATTCGACTCTTCCTGGGAATGTTTTCGGCAATATGACCGGCACATCGCAAGCCACGGCGTTTGCCACGGGTGTTGCTGTTTTAGTGTGGGCTCACTACAAGGAATTTGATGCCGAGCAAATTAAAAAATACATCCTTAAAACCGGTGATGATGTTCCGGAAAGCCAACGCAACAAAACTCGCTATGCAAAACAATTAAATTCTTACAAAGCACTTGCGATGCTCGACGCGAACCAAGTTCTCACAGGATTTGCGCCGAAAAATACGGACACCATCGCTCATGGCACCTACGCCATTTCCGAAGGCCACAAAGAAATTAAATTTAATGGGAGTGGTATGGTCTCACAAACCGCCGTCACCGAAGAGAACTCTGAGGAAGATCCTACCGATAAAGTCATTAGCTTCCAAAAAGACCTTAATCAGGTTTTACGACAAGCGCTGCGCAATACTGCGGGACAAACGCAAAATAAACCCTAAAACTCTGGCCAAAAAATCTTCATTGTCTAGCAAAGATTGATTGGCAATCTCAGTCAGGTCATCTACACGATTGCGCATTTTTAACGCAATTTCATCATTAGGAACTGCGGAAAGTAAACGGCCGTAGTGATGAGAAGCTTTTGACAACTCTTTGTGAGTGTAACACCTCCTCACAAACTCATCATGTTTACGTAAATTCTCGTAGTCCAAGATGACTTCTTCCCAGAGCTTATTTAATTCCGTTTCCACTTGCCACTCCTTATTTTTGACTGCGACTCACGCTTGAGACCAGAATCGAAAAATGTTACGCTTCCCCCGATGAAGACATACCTGCAGAAACACTCTCGCGCCATTTTAACAGGAATCCTTGTCGGCACAAGTTTTATTCCCTTTTATCCATGGGCAATTTATTTTTGTTGGATTCCAATTTGGCGAGAATGGGTTGATAATCCAAAAGCAAAAAACGTTTTTTGGCAAGGCTGGGTGGCACAATTTGTTTTAACGTTGATTGGATTTCATTGGGTTAGTCACGTCGCGAGCGAGTTTGGGCATTTGCCACTCCCCGTTGCGATTCTCGTATTGCTGGCCTTTGCCAGCTTTGCCAATCTTCAAGTCCCTCTAGCGGGATTATTTTGGTCGTATTTTCAAAGGAAGTACCATTTTAGCCGCGAACAAAACTTTATATTGCTGGCTTTAGTTCTCATTGTCTTTGAATATTTCTTCCCAATGATTTTCCCGTGGAACATGGGATACACCTGGCTTTATGCTGGCTGGCCTTCGTACCACTGGGCAGATTTTTTTGGGTTCCAAGGACTCAGCGCAATTACTATATTAATCAACCTCATTGTAGTCATCGGGATTGAGCGGGCGCGAAATAAAATCACCGTTCGTCCGGTTGTCATAAGCTTGGCGCTTCTTCTTCTAGGACTTAACGTCGGTGGCGCTCTTCGCAATCAGCGTTGGGAAAGCACTGATAGTAAAATTTCGTTCTTACAAGTGCAGGCTAACATCGGAAATTTTGAAAAATATGTCGCCGAACGCAAAGGACTTTTTCGTGACTATATTTTAGATCGCTACCTTGAACTTACTCGCAAAGGTTTAGAAGATTTCCCAGATGTTGACGCCATCATTTGGCCCGAAACTGCCATCCCTGATCGGCTCGACGATTTTTATAAATTTTCTCCCATTAATGCAAATCTGCGTAAAGCTATCGCGACTTTTAATAAGCCACTAGTTACCGGTGCATATTCTAGCGATCCAAGTAGCCCCCAAGTCTTTAACGCCATGTTTTTCTTTGGTAGGCAAGGCGAGTTAACATCTCCCCCTTATCGAAAAAATATCTTGCTGGCATTTGGTGAATACTTTCCTGGCGCTCAGTGGTTTCCGAAACTAAAAGAACTTGTCCCTGAAATTTCAGACTTTGGCCGAGGTAAAGGGCCCATTGCAACACCCATACTAGATTTTTATGCTGGCCCCCAAATTTGTTATGAGGGTCTATTCCCCGAATACAGCAAGGAAATGATCTCACAAGGAGCGCAGTTTTTCATAAATACTACCAATGACTCTTGGTACGATACGGTTTTTGAGCCCAAACAACACATGTACATGACGTTGGGACGTGCTATCGAATTTCGTCGTCCTCTAGTGCGGGTTACCAACACCGGGATCTCAACGGCAATACTTGCTAACGGAAAAATCCTCGGACAAACTGCCATGAATCAGCCAGTCTATCAGAGAATCGATATTTCTTTTCTTAAGGAGGGCGGTCATACCTTTTTTGAAAGAAACGGCCACTACTATCCAATTTTATTTTTAATTGTCATGTTGGTGTATCTTGTGCACGCAATCACTTTCAAAGAGGTACGCAAGAATGAATTTTAATTCTATCGATTGGAATTTTATTACGACTCGGCTTAGCCAACATGCCTCAAGCGAGATTGCTCGTAATTATTTGGCAAACCTAAGCCCGTACAGCACGATAGAACAGGCGCAGGAATCGCAAACGCATATTCAATTTGCTCAGGGAATGCTTAACAAAGGCGTTCGCCCCCAAATGGGAAGCCTTGATCTATTTGAAAGTTGGTTTCAAAGGCTCGTTAAGGGCGCCGTTTTAAAGACTCTTGAACTTCGAGATGTAAAAAATTTCTGTAATGAAATTCTCTATCTTGGTTCTTCCCTTGAAAACAACGTAAGTCCATGGTCAAAAAAAATTCGCGCTTCACTCATGGATGCTGAACCGGCTCTTTCGGCAATCGACCATTTGATTTCACCCGACGGTGAAATTCGTACCGATGCTAGCGAAGTCCTTTTTACTTTGTTCGCCGAAAAAAAACAAAAAGCTTTACAAATTTCAAACATGCTTGACCAGCTGGTAAAAATGCATCAGATGGAACCGCTCCTTCAAGATCGCTACGTTACCAATCGCGAGGGAAGATGGGTATTACCGATTAAAAGCGGCATGCAACACAGTTTTGATGGAATCATTCACGCGACATCACAAACAAAACAAACCGTGTTTATGGAGCCAAATGAAATCGTTCCACTTAATAACCGCCTAAGAGAAATTGACGATCTTATCGAAACAGAAGTTAATCGCTTGTTGCGCCAACTTTCGGATTACCTCGCGAACTTTAAAAATCAATGGCAAGAATCAAAACAGGCGCTAGTAGACGCAGATATCTGTCTGTCAAAAGCCCAATTATCAATTGAGCTTGAAGCCCATGTTTGTCGTTTTTCGCAAGATAAAATAAGTTTACACAATCTTCGTCACCCTGTCCTGGTATTAAAAAAAGAAAAGGTAATTGCCAATTCTGTCTCGCTCAAAAAAGACCAACGGATACTTCTACTTTCTGGACCCAATGCAGGAGGAAAGACGGTACTTTTAAAATCCATTGGACTTGCCGCCCACATGGCAAGATGTGGGTTACCCATTTGTGCAAGTAGTGATGCTGAAGTTCCATTCTTTAAAAATTTTCATGTGATCGTCGGCGATGCCCAAAATGTAGACCTTCATTTAAGTACCTTCGCCGCACATTTGAACGCGCTCAAGGACGCAAGTACTGCAAAAAGTTTTGATAGTCTTCTTCTTATCGATGAAATTTGCGGGTCGACAGACCCCGAAGAAGGAAGTGCGCTAGCGCGCTCCTTCATTGAAACTTTTGCCGTTAACGAGGTGTTTGCCGTCATTACAAGCCACTTGGGCCCCCTCAAACTCGGTTGGGATAAGGACTCTTCGGTGCTCAACGGTAGTCTTGAGTCTAATATTATCACCGGAGTACCCACCTATAAATTTGTAGCGGGTGTTCCTGGTCAGTCTTTGGCAATTCAAACTGCAAAACGAGTGGGTGTAAATTCTAAACTTATCGAGCGAGCGATAGAGTTATTAAGTCCCCAGTCGCGCCTGCACCGCCAGACTCTTGACGAAGCTCATTTGCTAAAAGAACGCCTCATGCAAACCCAAAAAGAGCTCGATAAGGAACTATCGCAAACGAAGTCTTTAAAAAACAACTATCAAAATATGGTCGATAAATTTAAAGAGGAAAGAAAAAACTGGCTAGAGAAATCTATTAAAAAAGCAGAAAAGAAAATTGATGACCTGATTGCGCAAACCAAAGCCGCACAGGCCTTTGAACGCCATGAAAAGTTGGGACAGCTAAAAAAGGATCTCCCCGAAATTGTGAGTTACTCTGAAGCGCGAGCTAAAGGCTTACCGGTGTCGGTCGAAGAATTTAACGAAAAATTTCCAGCTGGTACAAACGTCTACATTCAGTCTCTCGGAAGAAGCGGCCTTATTCAGAGCTCTCCGAATGCCAGCGGTGAGGTTTCTGTATTATCGCAGTCCATGCGCCTAAATGTGCACTGGAAACACATTTCGCTGCCACTGCAACAAAAAACGGCGCTTGTTACTTCTAAGTCTTTTACCCCTAGCTACCTTATGGATAGCGAGCCAATACTGGATTTACGAGGAAAACGCGTTGACGAAGCAATCCAAGAACTTGAAGTCTCGCTTGATGAAGCGATACTCAAACAAACTCCGCGCTTAAAGATTATCCACGGACACGGCACAGAAGCTCTAAAAAGAGCCATCCGCACCCATCTCTCGAGATCTCCACAAATTAAGGCATGGAAGGCCGGTGTTACTGAAGGCGGTGGTGACGGTGTTACCTGGGTTGAATTCCTTTGAAAAAAATATATTTTGTTGACCTTTTTTGTCACTTAGGGAAGCTCAAATACCTTAAAACGAGAAAATTTTACGGCATGGGAGTTGCTCTGGAAACCAGTGCTTCGCAAATCATAAAAAGAAGGAACCGTGGCCCGTAATCTGATTTTACTTCTTTATCTAATCACATTGAATATTCAACCAGCGCTTGCGGCTTCGACCTGCGCAAACCTTTTTGGTGCTTCAACAAACTCGCAAAAAAACTCATGGTTAGATGACTTAAATCAGTCCAAAGCCGAAGAACTGCGCGAAACGATTCGCGAATTTAATGCCGATGATGAAGAAGTCGCACTGACTCCTAGACTGAAAATCCCAACCGTTATTATTGGCATTGAAGACGCAACAAAAAAACAAACGTTACCCGCAAATGTAAAGCCAGTAAAAATTTTTTCGAAATATGACCTTTCAGTTGTTGGCGGCGGAATGTCAGGGGTTACCGCCGCCCTCACATCAGTTTATCAAAAGTTAAAAACTGTTTTGTTTGATAAGAAATCTAAATTGGGTGGCCTCGCTCAGGGTAATATTCGCGCTGGCATTGAGTCTGATGTTGGCACGGCGTATTTTTCTCCTCTCATTCCCGAACAAGAACCCATTTATAAATTGTTGGGCCTTCATCGTTGGGAAAAAGAACTCGCTATTTATGACCCTATTGACTCCATTGATTTTCCAAAAGGTGTTAAAGGTAAAAATGGCCAAGAGCTTGGTAAAGTCGAAGATCCTTGGGAACCACATGCCATTGAACACGAATTAACAGCAGAGTGGGCTCTTGTGAGATGGGCGCATTTCAAACTTAATGACCTTGGTGAAATTCCAAACCAGCCTATTGAGAACTCGAAAACAAAGTATGACAAAATGACTTATGAAGAGTTTTTGTTATCAACACCACGGATGTTACGCGAATGGATTGCGAAGAATCCAAAAGATAAAGAAGCTAAGAAAATCTGGGCACGCCTAAAAAGGGAAATGGCTGCCGGTCTCATTGATCCAACGATCACCGAGACCCATAAAGGAATCGTGGACCGGGTGATTCGCTACTATCTCATTAACTACTGCCACTCCGCACTTGGTGGAATGCCAGACAAGATAAATGCCGCCGCTGCTCTCAACTTTGTGTATTCAGAAATGATCACCCGTTATACCACTCCAATTGGCACAAACGAAGTTATCAGGCGGGCGGAGTTTTTGATGAACTTCAAAAAGGATCTTGCGACTTTGAATAAAGATTCTTACGTCGAATCTATGGAAGAAATTAGTGATGGGGTTCGTACAACTTACGTGAAGGACGGGGTAAGATATCAGGTGGATTCTAAAGAAGCGGTATTTGCGCTTCCATTGAACTTAGCTCCAAAAGTCATTAAAAATTTCGATAAAATTGCCCCTGAACACAATCGTATTATTCAACAGTATGTCGACAACCAACAAACTACCGACTATGTGGTCTCTATTATCTACCTTAAAGGCGAACCTTCAGTTGTAAAACAGGCCTACGATGATTGGATTGGAAGACACGAATTTAACACAGAACTTCCCACTGACGTAATTTCCACTCAATGGATGAAAAAGAAAGGTTTTAAAGAAATTGGCCAAGGCCCCGACAAAGTCTCGGCACTTTCTCTTTATCACCCGGTCGGTCCTTCGCGTAAACATACCCGCGAAGAGATGTTACATCTCATAGAAAAAGACATTCAATTTATTAAAGACCGCTACGATGCTGGTCTTGTCGCCAAAGGGGAAAAACCTCTTGACGTCCGTTTTGCAGAAGTTAACTTTTGGCCGAACTCAATTCTTATTCCCCGGGTGAATCACTTTGAAAACGCTGAAATCTTATCTAAACCTGTAGGAAAATATATTCGCTTTGCAATCTCGGGCTGGATGGGTACTCCCTCGCATGAAGAGGCGCAATATCGTGGCTGGCGCGCAGCGCTGGAAGCTTCTGAATCTATAAAGTCTCGCGGAAAAAACTTTTACGCTGACATTGAGGAAAAGTAATAGCGTGGGCGCGACTCACTCTCGAGATTCACTCTAATTCACAAACCGCACACCGGTCTCTTGCCGATACTTGTGATGGTTGTGTTTCAAAACCTGCTTTTTTACTGCCAACGGCATTAGATCCCTCTTTTTGACACTAAATTTACCAACCACGATCCCTCGGAAACATTTTATGAATGCTTTCTCAAAGACGCTTTACACAAACAAATACACTGTCAAATTATTTTTTTAAAAGTTCGCAATTACTTTTCAAGATATCTGCAGTTCCATTACTCTTATAACCCTACTCAACGAGCCAACGAAATTCATACGTACCACGAATGACTTCCGCGTGGCAGTAATACTGAACCATTGACAACAAATTAAAGAAAGACCCCGAACCCCGTATACTTCTTTGACAGTTGTATTCATTTTCGAGCCGAATCTCATTTTGAGACTAAATTCAATTTTTAACTCTCATAAATTACTCCCTGCCTGGCATTTTGCTTGCTCACTTATAAAATTAAGATTTTAAAATGGGGGAAACATGAAGACACTAAAAATAATAATCCTAATGCTAATTGCCGCAATTAACTTTGCTTGCGGTTCAAGTAAAACTGTCGATTTCAACACAGATCCAAGCACGCAAGCTAAAAATCTCGCATATTGTACTTCAATTACCACACCCAATATAAACGCCCGCGTGCAAGCCCAGACCGCTGATTCGATCGAAATTTATTTTGATGCTAATTTAGGAAATGTATTGGGTTCAAATATTTTAAAATTTTATAAGTGGTATGTGCGCCCTGATAACACAGTCTATATAAATCCTACTCCGGTGAAAGTCATTATCCGCGATTTACAAACAGGTGAAATTGTCACTGGCCAATGGCCAGAGGTAAGCCAAGCTATGGTAAACGAGTACCTTAAAACCCACGGCATAACTGATAAATTCAGTTTACAACAGTTCATGACGAATAAAGTTGTGGTCTTAAGCGGAGTTGAAATGGAATACGATGCACTTCGCCTTGTCATCCAAAACGGTACAAATCAAGTTTTCTCAGTCAACACTTTGATTCCCGCGTTTGCCGCTGACCCCAATGTTTATGCGGCATCTCACTCAGAAATTCTCAGTGCTCTACATCCAAATGCAGCGATAGCAGATCAAGGTTGGTCGAATCAAGTCTACCAACAACGTACAATGAGTTTTTGTTTTTAATATAAATCTAGTTCCCCCGCTCCCGAGGATCGCCCCTCCCCCCCAATGATCCTCGGGGGCCCCCTAAACTGCCAAATGATGGCATCGGCTGAAAAACTTTCCTAAAACCTTCAATTTTCTAAGCAATAGCGACCCTCCGTTGGCTTAAGGCTTGCTTAAATTACACCTGACCTAACTTTAAAGGCGGACCGCTTTATGAGAGTCATACTTGTTTTTTTTGCTTTAGTTTGCGTTAGCACCTCACATAGTAAACCTAGCGATTCCGTTGATGTCAAAGATGTTGTGGTTGATAAAAATGGGGTCGCCTATATTCTGGATAAAGAAGCAAAACTTGTTCACCGCTACGACTCTATCCTAGGTACCTATCTTGCTCCGATGTCTCTAAAAATTAATGCGACCACGATCGCCTACTCTAAAAATCATGAAAGAATTTACCTCGACGATGGCAACGGACGAGTTTATTTTGTTGAGACAAATAATTTTTCACAAGAAGTTCTTTTTGTTGAAACAAAATCTCCTCTTCTTGCCATGGTCGTAGTCAATGAATATCTTTACTTGGTGCCACATGTAGGTACATGGGTGACTGCCTATCTTTACTCGAAAGACGGTAAAATAGTTTCTGCACAAGACTGGACATATGGCGGCGAAGGCTATCAGACTGATGGCAAAGCCACGTACTTTACCTCAATCGGAGTATCTCCACCCGATATTTATAAACAAGAAATTACTTCTGGTAAACTACAACACCAGAAGGACACCCCATTTCACGGAGGCCCCACCTTCTTAAAACTTGTGGGTCCGGATTATAATTATCAGATGGCCCGCCCTGTTGCCGCAAATTCTTCTGTCTTAGTGCTTTCCGACGGCCATTTACTTAATGTCGCGACCATGGACATTCAGAAAAAACTAAACCACGGCATCACAAGTGCCCTTTTTCTGGAAAGCTCAAAGCTTGTCGCAGTTACAAATGAGAAAAATTTGGTTCTCAGATTTTTTGATAATTTTGTAGAAACCAAAAACTTTTCCTTGCCAGGAAATAATGCGGCAATCATAGGTGAAGGTTCAAAGGCACTCCTCGTGTACGAATATAAGGATTCTATTGGCGTGGAAAGACTAGAAGACATTTTTAGTGGGAAAGTAACCCTCTAACCGACCTGTACTATGCTGCTGCCTGCAGTTTTCTGGGATCCGACTGGCCCATATTCTGCAACTAGCCCTCTATATGAAAACAAATATCAAAATAATTAGACTTGGTGTGTTTACTGTTTTTACATCACTGCCATATTTGGGCGTTGCCGGCTCTATGGACTGTAGCCGTCTCTTTTCTCCACCTAAACCAGAAATGAAAATTATCACTAACCCGAAAGCATCCGATTACTCGCGCTCTAAGAAATATGCAGTTCAGACAGTTTACATTCCAGAGACCGAAGGAGACTTGCAAAGCATTCTTCGACAAACAAATCTCCCCATTAGTATCAAAGGCGGAGGGTTTAGTATGGGGGGGCAGACGATTGCCGAAAAAGGAATTGTCATTGATATGTCAAAATTAAATCGCATAACGAAATATGACCCCCAACAAAAAGTAATATCAGTTCAGGGCGGGGCAACTTGGCGCCAAATTCAAGAAACTATTGATAAAGATAATCTGGCAATAAAAGTCATGCAGTCCTACAACAACTTTTCGGTTGCAGGCTCGCTAGGTGTAAATGTACACGGCCGTTACGTCGGTTACAGGCCCATAATTTCGACCGTAAAAGAAATCCGAATTATGCTTTCTAGCGGCGAAATCAAAACTGCAAATCGCAGCGAAAATAGCGATTTGTTCTTTGGCGCAATCGGCGGGTATGGCGCTCTAGGAATTATATTAGAGGCAACGCTCGACCTATCTCCTAACCGTAAAATCGAACGCTTTGTTCGCGAATTCAAGGGCAGTTCTTTGGCACAGACGACACGCGAGTACCTAGAGCATTTTACCAAAGACGTAGAAAACAATCCTGGTGCGGTTATGACAAATGCAGATCTCTATCCTCCCAAGTACAATACTATCCGCAGCAGTACATATGTCGACAGCCATAAACCACTAACAATTGACGAAAGAATTCAGCCGAGAATAACATCGTCGAGATTTGTAAGCGAACTGATGGCCTCAATGGAGCAACTTTACAATAAAGTAAAACTATTTCGCGCTGCCGTTCACGCGCCTCACGAACTTAGCGAAGAAAAGGTTGTGTTGCAAAACTGGGAGGCAAGCTACGACGCCAACGGGCTTATGTCCCTTAACGACAAATACCCCATTTTGCGAACGCTTTTTCCGTTCTCTAATCGCAAAAGTTTACTACAAGAATATTTTATTCCCAGAGACCAACTTCCCACCTTCATCGAAAAAATGAAAAGTATATTTCAAGAGTTCGATGTGAATGTGACAAATGTTTCCATTAGGCACGTCCCCAAAAATACGGAATCCGTGTTATCTTGGTCTAAAGAGGAGGGGTTTGCACTCGTAATTTATTATACACAGACTTATGGTTTTAGACCCAACAAACACTTGGCTAAGGCAAAACTTTGGACGCAAAAAATGTTAAATGAAGTCATAAATAGTGGCGGCACATTCTATCTGCCATATCAGGTCTATGCCTCAAGAGAACAATTTGAAAAAGCTTACCCTCGTCATAAGGAATTCTATAGTCTCAAGAGAAAATTTGATCCCCAAGGTCGATTTACAAATAACATGTGGCAAGCTTATGGCGAGCAAATCCCAACTCAGTATTATACTGAAGTTATGAACAGCCCCGCCAATCGTCAGAAACTAAAAGATTTTTTTGCACACATCTTTAACGTTCGCGAACCCGATCAATTTATATCTGCCATTGATAAAGCACTTACAAATCTAAAAAGTCGGAACCAGACCCCCATCGATCAAAACATCTACGAAGAACTTGCAAAAGTACTGCCTGAAACAGCTCCTGGTGTTTTTCAAACCGCGGCAAAAACAATTTCGTCTCTAAAAACGCAACAAAATGAAATGGCCAATGAAACACTTGAACTTATGAAAGGTGATGTTGGCAATATCGATGGATACGTCGAAATAGGTACCAAAGGCAGATACGTACAATATCTTAAGAACCTTTTAGGCCTTAAAGGTATAGCCTATGTTGTCACCGACGCAAAACCCAGTTTGTTCTCTGTACCTGATATTCTAGAGCGTACGGGCGGTTATGGCGCAACCGATTATAGAAGTTATTTACCTGCCCTGTTGCGCGCCAAGTTTGTAAATATGAATAATTACGACATGATTTCGCAAGCTCAGATTCCAAATGAAAGTGTTGATCTGGTCACGATGTATATTGGACTTCACCACATTCCATTAGAAAAACTGCGTACCTTTGTCAGTTCGATCTATAGAATCCTCCGCCCAGGAGGGAAATTTATTTTACGTGATCACGATGCTACCAGCGACATGCAACCCATCGTACACTTGGCTCACAGTACGTACAACGCGGGTCTCGGAATTCCGTTTGCAGAAGAAAAAATTGAGGTCCGTAATTTTCAACCCGTCGCTTATTGGAAAAATTTACTAAAGGATTCTGGCCTGGTTGATTTGAATCGAACTGTTCTCCAAGAGGGCGACCCGACCCTTAATACCCTTATGATTTTTGAAAAACCAAAAGATGGTAAAGCTAAAAAGGATATTGCTGATCCTGAAACATTGTCTTCTATGCCTAATTACCACCGGGCGCAATCGCAAACATATATGACACAGCCCGAGTGGTTCCTTGTCGATATCTTTACTGAGTTTGCGGCATTCATGAAACACACCCCTTGGTATGAATTTCCCTTTCAAAAGTTCATTGATCTTTATGATAACGTCTATAAAACTCATCGAAACTTCGCGCTGAATGAAGGCATTGTGGATAAAACAGCTTTCGAAGAATACGATCAGATGGATCATCAGTTATTTATTGGAATTAAAATTTTATTTAAAGCCATGGCATTCGCCGCTAACCAAGTTAAAAGCGGCCTGAGAGATCAAACGGTTGATCTCCATACCCATTTCATAGCCGACATAGATACTAAGAGTCTCGCAGAGCTTCCTGAAGGCCTCGTTGAAGAAGTGAAAGAGCTCCAAGACAACCTCAAACACATTCAGACTGAACGCTACATGCCATTCACCGAAGCGATAATTCAAATGGCCAAAAAAGGAGCTACGATTCGGGAGGTTGCCGGTAACAAATTTATTACCGTCTTAGTTTCATCCGCTGAGCAAAGTCCCCCAAAAATTCAAAATATCACTATAAGTTCTATTATGTCTTACCAGTATCCAACGGCGAGTTTTCAAAAAGGCACAAAACGGTACTTTCATAGTCTGAGATTGCCGGTATCTCAGTTAACAAAATTTGTAAACGCCGTAGATGGCACGCAAAACCAGATCTTACGGATTCATGACTTCTAACTTTTAATGCCTCTAGTGGCTCGACTCCTGCACCACTTCTTCGGCCGTCATGTTTTCACCGTGGCGGTAGCGTTCCACTAAGCTCTTGTCGTTGGTTGGGAACGAAAACAAGAGCATATGGCTTTCTGTGGATGGATCTTCTTGAGTGACAGCGATGTAATACATTTCGCCTTCTTCATTTTCTATACCCTCGGTGGGGCGAAACTCTTTTATGAAATTTACCAAAATAATTCCATAAGCATCTCGGCTTCGCCATATTTCATCAGGCTCTTCAATGGTTTCTTCGCGTAAATCAAAAAATTCAGGAAAGTCTTCTTCTTTAAAGTCACTCTCAGAACGTACCTTGATCATCGCTTGATAAAGCCCCTCTGCTAGCGGCTCTCGTTCACTTAAGGCATCACCTTCGCTTGCACCTATTGCCGTATCTCTTTTTGAACGGTCGTAAACAATTTCCCCATTGCGATATTTCTGAACTAAATCCTCATCGCGCGTGGGAAAATGTAAATAAACAAAACTCGGAGTTTCATTTGTGACGTAAACTTGTGCAACATAGAAAAGTTTTTCTGCTGACTTTTTCTCGTCGAATGAACCAATAAAATTATTTACTTCTTTGCCTTCCAAACTCTTTGGATCGCGCCAAATCTCTTGAGGATCGGCTAAAAGTTTTGGCAGATATTTTTCAAAACGGGTGTAATCATCAACCGCAATATCTGTGTCTTTTTTCTGTGCAAAGAATTTTTTTTCTAACGCTTCAATATCTCTAGAAAAGTGATTAAAGAGTTCTTCTTCGTCAGCAAAAACAAGTCCGAGAGCCGCATCGATAACAATTTTACCGGCACCTTCTTTTTTATTCTCTTTAACCTTTTTTATTTTCTTTGCCACTGGATTCTATTTTCTAACGGCCTCACCTTTTTCACAATGCTAGCCGTAGGAAGGTCCTGACCAACTACGTCAAGCGTATGAGAATTTGTCTTGAAACTCGCTCGCTAAACTTCGACAATATTTGTATAGCCTCTCAAAGTGCCACAGCTATTAAAGGAGTGATAGCTTGCAGGATTCAAAACTGCTTTACATAGAACCTAAGCAACTGGAACAACTTGAGTATCTTCTTAATCAGTCTGCACAGGGCGTGAACCTGTTATTTGATAACAGGTCCGTTGCCAAAATCATGTCAACACCAACCGAAAAGCTAGACTTTTTTACTTTTGATAACATCACGAAGGTCCAATCCCTCTTTTCGAAATTTGTGCAGAAAAATACACTGATGGAAAAGAAACTTTTCATCGAGAGTTTAGATGCCAATCACTTCGATTTATTGGTGCGCGCATATTTTCAAATTCTTGAAAATGCGATTTTAACGAACAAGCCCCTAAAACATTAAACTAACCAGTTTCTTAGCTTTCAGATTCTTCTTCTACATTTTCGGTCCCATCCTGGGGAAGCTCGTCTGGCGGCTCGGGAATATTTTCCTCATAAATTACGGGATCATTCACCCATTGCGACCCACCAAGCCTTTCTAGGGCGGCAACCTTTTCTTCATCAGAAATTTTTTTATACTTTGCCAAACGACTAACGATCCTCGCCAGGCTCTTACGTGCAAACGGCGTTAAGTTTTTTAAAACAAAACTTTCCCGATAACGTTTTGGATTCGGCAATAAAAATGCCAAAAATGACGCTTCTAAAATATCAAGTTCAATAGGGCTCTTATTAAAATAGTGATTGGCCGCAGCTTTGACCCCAAAAATATTGGGACCAAACTCAATCACATTCAGATATTTTTCTAAAATCTGTCTTTTTGAAAACTTCTTTTCAATTTGAACTGTTAAAATCGCCTCACGTACCTTTCGTAATAGCGATTTTTCACCACTCAAAAAAACATTCTTTGCTAACTGCTGTGTAATCGTTGATCCACCACGCGCATAGTCCAGCTCCGATAAATTCTTTTCAATGGACCCCTTAATCTCAAACCAATCGAAACCATTGTGATCATAAAAAGTGCCATCTTCAGAAACTATAATGGCGTTAATCACGTACGACGAAACTGCGTCAATAACAACGTAGTTAGGAGATGTCGGACACAAGTAATAAGAATGCATTCTCGTTTTGAGGCATCCGCGCAAAGCTTTGACATCTGGAATGGAATTGTACGCCGTAATACCTAGGAGCCCTAAAGAGAGCAAAAAAACAACTATCAAAATGAGCCAACGTGAAAATTTCATGTCAAACTTTTTACCAATCGTCTAAATCTCTGACAACAGTAAAAATGTTAACCATTGATCTCAGGACAGTTTTAGGCTTCGAATTTGGCCTATAATTTGAAAGATGTAAGTTATGGGGGAACTTATGAAAAGTCGTCCAAAAAGTCTCATTGTGATATCGATCGTAAGTATCTTGATGGTCAATTACAACAACTGCGGCAGCAACGTACAATTTTCACCTAAAACCGAGCTCGGGTCGAACCTTCAGGACGGAAATGTTGATCCCGGCTCCCCTGTACCTCCTCCTCCCTCAACTCCCGACGACGACCTTTTGGTCGTTCAAAAAACATGCATGAACTCTACCCCTGTGGTAGAAGAAATTACGATCCGTTATATAAATCCTGAAAATCTGTCATGCGAATTTGGTAAAGGCGATAATCTTCCCGCCAAAGATGGCTATTTTCAAGGCCACATTGACCAGGCTTATAACTTCTCACTTCCCGCGGGCTCAACTCTCTGTGGAATGAACTTTGAGTTTCCAACCCAGGCGATGCGCTACGACGATCATGTTTTATTAACTTTTAATGACATTGTAATTTCTGGAACTTTTGATTTTTCAGCTGATTTTGATAAAAAGTTAGGAATGAACGTCTATTCATGGGCAAAAATTCGTGGTTCAAGCTGGAGCAGTCGCAAACACCTTGAGGGCAATTTCTGTGAAGGCCAAAAAGACGGTAAATCGAGTTGCAGCTGGCCAACAACCGATACTGTAGGATCTATCCAAATGAGTTTTGATGGGTCGGTTTTTCAAAAAATTATGGCCTTAGATACCACGCGCAAAGATCACTCCTTTCACTTAATCACTCTTGGTGATAATGACGCCAACGATTGCGAAATTTCGCCAATTAGTTTTAAAGTGAAAGTTAGTTACGTAAAATAGTAAGTTTCCGGGCTTCAAGTATTATTGTGACAAACGCTGAGAGCAAAATAAGACCTGCACCAGTCCATTGCCAAATATCAAGCCGTTCGCCTAAGAAGATAAATGCAAAAAGGCCTGCAAATGGCGACTCAAGTAAACAAATCAAACTCGCTGCATTGGCCGACAAAACTCGTTGGGCCCGAACTTGGGCCCAAAATCCAAACAGCGTAGATCCAAAAAGTAAAAATATAAATCCGGCGGCACTTTGAGGTGTTAAATTTCCAACGTGGAACGGCTCAGAAAAAAATGCAAATATCAAGGCTAGTCCGCCGGCCCAGAGACACTGAAAATTATTAAAGAAAAAAGGATTTTTTATTGCTTCTGAATAAAGTGAAATACAGACAATATGTAAAGCTCCACAAAGAGCACATAGTACTGTCAAAAAATCTCCTTTGTTCCAATTATTGGCCTGCCATTGACAGATAAGCGCTGTCCCTGCTACTGCAACGAGCACAAGTACAATATGATTCAAATCAATACGTTTACGTAGATAAATAAGTTGCAAGATCGGTACAAAAACCACGTATAACGTCGTAATAAACCCTGCGTTCGTTGCAGTGGTGTACTTTAAACCCCAAGTCTGAAGCACAATAGTAAGAACCAAATAAAGGCCTGGCCAAAAAGAATGCTTACAGGTTTGCTTCCAATTCGAGAAAGCGCCATTTTTAGCAATGTAAAGCATTGCAGGAATCGCGATAACGAATGCGAGGACAAATCGGATACCGCTCATCCATGACGGACTAAAAAGCTCTAACGCCCAACGTGCACCAACAAAACCAAACCCCCAAAACAAGGTGGCAAATATCAGCTCAACTGCGGCACGGGTGACACTCATTTATGAGCTTCGGGTGTTAACTTTAAACTTAAAACGTCCTCTCCCCGTTTTACTTTGACATCAATTTCCTGACCCGGTTTTAAAATACGAAGGAGATCTGCATATTCATTGATATTAGAAACTTTTCTTCCGGCCAATTCTAAAACAATATCATTTGCCCTTATTCCCGCCCTATCAGCTGGTGAGGACGCAACAACGCCACTAAGTTTAACTCCTTTAGTGATATCGGATTGTGTATAATCTGGCATTGTCCCAAGAGTAATACGAAACCCAGCACGCGTAGTAATCCCAGAGCCCCCACTTACCTTCTCATAAGGCAATTTTCGATTTAAACCTGATGTACGCGCGACGATATTTCCAAACACCGATACCGTCTGAGCGATGCCTTTATAATTAATTTTATCAGCGGTATCATTTGGCGTGTGGTAGTCTTTGTGACTACCAGTGAACGCATTCAGTACCGGAACTTTTGCCAAATAAAACTTCAAGACATCGGTAGGTAAATAAGGATCTTCTTGTAAAAAAACCGGTATATCAACAGTTGAAGCAGCAGCCTCAATTACCTCTCTCCAGCCGATACTTGATCCGGCCCCCTGAAGATATAAATTCTCTTTAAGACGGCCAACCATATCTAAATTCAAATACGCTTCAATTCGCGCCTGCAAATTTTCTGTTTTAAATGAACTTACGAAACTTGATGAGCCCAAGAGCCCAAGTTCTTCACCACTCCAGGCTGCAAACACGATATCTTTTTTTGCAAGTCGCCTAAACTCGGAGTTCGTAGTCATAAGACGTGCAATCTCTAGCATGGCTGCGACTCCAGAAGCATTGTCGTCAGCTCCCGTATGCGGTTGCCCCTGCACACTTTTATCTGCCCGCGATGTCGCGGTTTCGCCGTGCCCAAGATGGTCAAGGTGAGCTCCCACCAAAATGTAGTTCGATGAAGGATGCTGTCCTGCCTGCCACCGAGCTACGACATTTCGACCCTCACCCTTTTTATGTTGGAGGTCCACTTCACCTGTAAGTTTTGTGGAAAGTGAGAATGAATTTATTTTTACTTCTTTAACCGCATCGTAAAGATTCTGCATATCCTTTAAATTTAAGCCCTTGGTATTTACCCAACTTTGCGCCACTTCATCACTCACTGTGATTGCCAAAATTCCGGCATCCGATCCCATTTTAGAAAAAGGAATTAGCTCATTTCCGACTCCGGAATTAGGCCCATTGACAAAAATGACCCCTCCGGCACCACGCTCTTTGGCGCGACGAGCTTTTGTCGGTAAATCACTAAACGCCGTCAGCGCCAGTTTTTCTTTTTCTGAAAGACTCTCAGGCATGTACCTGAACACCACGACCCATTTATCTTTAACATCAAGACCTGCATAAGAATCAATAGGTTTTATATCTTCTGTGCCTGGAAACACGATTCCATACCCAGCAAAAATAACGTCGGCAATTTCAAATTTTTCCGAACCTGAAAAAACCATTGGCCGCCAGTCTTTCCCTAAACTCAAGGACATGGCACCTGCTAATATAGTTTTCGGCCCTATCTCAACTCCAGAAGGGTAGCTAAAGGTCGAAAAAAAAGAATTTTTCGCACCTAAAGGCTTTAAACCCAAGGCTTTAAATTGGTCAGCCACGTACCGGGTCGCCAATTCCTCTCCCCGACTTCCAGTTAATCTTCCTTCTAAGCTCGGCGAACTCAAATATTCCACGTGTTTTCTAATCTCAGGAACCGAAGCTGGGGGCGTTGCGACTGCGTTACTAACAGTTGTATTCGTGACAGGGTGTTGTAAACCCAAGGCTTTCCTCGCAGCCTCATCATTCCAGCTCGCGACAAATAATTGGGATGAACCATCCCACGAACGCTGGCTTGACCAAGCAAGCCCTTTGCCATCTGGAGTAAATACAGGAAGACCATCAAACTTTGGAAAATCAGTAACGCGAATTGGCTCACCCTGTCCGTCAGCTCTGACAATCAACAATTCAAAATTTTGATGTCCCAAAATCGTCGATGCAAAAATTATGTAGTCGCGGCTTGGATGATAGTATGGAGCCCATGAAAGCGTATTAAGGTGGGTAATTTGTTTAATGTCCGTACCATCGATATTCATCGTGTAAACTTCAGCACTTTGGCCGTCAGACGAAAATTTACGCCAAATTATTTTTTTTCCATCAGTACTAAAAAATGGTCCGCCATCGTAACCAATATCATTGGTCAACCTTTTCACTTCAGTGCCGTCAGCTTTCATAATATAGAGTTCTGCCAACGCCGAAGGATTTTTACTTTGAACACTTTTTTCGACCTCTGTTAAATTTCCATTGTAGGCGTGACGGTCTGATGAAAATGCAATCCACTGACCATCAGGAGACCAAGACGACTCAGCATCGTAGCCTTTTGTCTTTGTAAGATTTTTGTACCCTGCAGTCTTCAAATCCATTTCATAAATATCGTAGTTTTCATCGAAATCCCAAGAGTAGCCTCGTTGCATTCCCTTTTTTCGAATGTCGATTTCAGCCTGCATTTTTGAGAGAGTTTTAGGGTCTTGATGGGTTGATGAAAACAAAACTTTCTTGCCACTGGGATGGATCCAAGAGCATGTGGTCTTTCCGATACCCGGCGAAATTCTCCTTAAATCTCCGTTCTCCAAATTTTTTAGATAAATTTGGTAAAAGGGATTATTGGGCTCGCGCTCACTTTGAAAAATAATTTGTTTTCCGTCGGCACTAAAGTATCCCTCGCCAGCACGCTTACCATCAAACGTGAGCTGACGAATATTGGTAATAAAGCTCGTATTGACAGCAATACTCGAAGCCGACTTATGGGACGTCGACGAACAACTTAAATTCCATAAAATAGCGGGCGCTAGACCAAATAAAAAGTATTTTTTCATAGTGATAAGACGGTATTGGCTGTCTTATCACATGTCAAGACGAGGAGTTTTAAGGGTAGCCGCCAAATTCTTGCGTCCAATAACTTGGAATGCTCTGGCAAACATTGTTACGGTTACAAACATTACCACCGCCATGAACGCCACCCTGATTTGATGCAAATCTATACAAATCGTTGTTAGTTGCGGTTCCCCCCCGTGCTTTTAAAGGGTTAGCCACCATATCATAGGCGGTTTGTATTTCCAGGAGATGACAGCCATTGCAAGTGTTCCGAATATTATTAGCTACCGCCGAATTATTCCAGTTTGCTGACTTGGCATAAGAGACAGCAACAAAATAGGTATTGAGCAACAAAATTTCAGCAGCAGCACTCGTTCTTCCGTAAGCATAAATATTATGACTTCGACCATCGAGATACATGTTTGGCAATTGAAAATTAAAAGCATGGTTTGGATAGTTTGGATCGAATGAAGAAACGTTTGCCGAAACTGCCCCAAGCATTGTGCCAACATCTTTTGCGCCATCAATATAGAAAGTGACCGTGACAATATCACTAGTGCGAACCGGATCAGCAGCAAAACCCGACAACAGGCCATTCACCGAGCTATATTCGATACCCCCACGAATCGCCAACCCATTATTAGAGGGAGGCGCGCCCCCACTACTGTTTTCTAAACCCCACCACGCAGAAATTTCTTTACATGGGCTATCACTTAGACCTCCAGGACATTGATTGCCACCAGTATGGGAAACGATACCCCTAACTTTGTCCACTAAGGAATTGATGGTCGAACTCGAACCATTGGCAAGTTTTGATTTCATTCTTAAGTAATCGTAAATGGTGACTGGCCCCGGACTATTGGGAAATCCTTCGATGTGGCAAGCTGAACATTTTTGCGTGAATTTAGATTTCACAATTTGACTAAAATAACTTGGGCCAGTTGTTGGGATCGGCGGCAAAGGCCCACCGCCTGAGCCACTATTAGCCGCACCTTTCTGTACCGACCGCATTTCGCTGCAGTTGTTAAAGCCAAATATCATTAAAACCAATAAAAAGGCCGCCAAAATATATTGGACTTTCCCCATAAGAATTCCCTTCCCATAGGACTAATTCTGCAATTTTTGTGACGATTTTTAGAGAATTGGTGCCAAATGACCGTTATGTTTCTAGACAGTGTCTAAATCATCACCAGGAAAAATCTTAAACTGAGAATTCAGGTAATTTTTATAATCTATTGAAAATACGCCCTTAAAGCTCATTCCAAGTATAAAAAATCTTCTTATTTCAAACCCTTGGAGCCCCCACCATTGAAAAGTTATAAGAAGTTTGCTATGAGTTGATGACTAACGCACTTGGGGGAAGGGCTTGGAAAATACATCATCATTTGAAAACTTTGAAACAATAGAAGGCTTGGAGTCGCCCTCGGCGATACCCCAAATGGCAACAAATATGGTGCCTACAGTGGATACCATGAATGAAGTCGAAGAAGACACTGAGTGGTTAAGTGTCGACAATATTTTAACTCTTGATGAGAAGAAATATCCCGTCTTTACACTGGCAAAAAATAAAGCGCGCTTTTTGCGTATGGTAAGTTGGTACCGCCAGAAAGAAGAGTGGATTGATGTCGCTCCACTATCAGGCGCCACAAAACTGTTTAAAACTCAGACGAAAGAGCTTGAAGCCATTCGTGCTAGCAAAATGGATTACGAAATGGAGCTTGAGATGGGAACTTTAACGCCATCACAGCGCTCTTACCGTCGCGACGAATTAAAAATGTGTCGCGTACAGGAAAAAATGGCTGTGCACTTGATTTCTCGTTTACAGGTAAAGATTAAGTCAGGCCGTCGCTAGTCTGTCCAGATAGGTGTTAGAATACTGGTTTTTCTATCTTATTGCCTGAGATGTTTTGTGGATAAGTTGCCTGAGCCTCGTCAAGAGTTAAGAAGGTACTGCCGACGCCTCCGGCAAGAACCAGCATAAACCATCCATTGCCAGGCTCGTCCAATCGACTCCCATTAATATTATTCCGAATAATATTGCCATTTAGGGAGCCTTGTTCCCATGATACATTGCTGTGATACATATCGATTACGACTTCGAATTGTTCCACCATTTTTGAATGTGGGTTGGGATAATACCAATGACCATCGCGAAGGTGATTGTTATCCCAAAAAATATTATTTTCAAATACATTATCTTTCATATTGTCGGGTTCGTAATTCGGTATGTATTGCATAGTTAAACGAATATTGGGTCCACCGTTTCCAGTAATAGTATTACCATAAATATGATTTCGGCTGGTCTTGGTTCCCGGAAAGGTGCGCAATGCTAGGCCTTCACCTTTGTTATCGTATATTTGATTGTACCTAATTATGTTATCCGAAGAGGTTATTAATAAAGCCGTACCGCCACTGGAGCCATGAATTTTATTGCACTGAATGAGTGACTGATTGGCTCCGAAGTTTATTAGTCCGACAGACCAAGGATTGGAAAGATCATTGTAAGAAATTTCGTTGCCTATAGACCCAGGGCCGCCGTTTAACACCATAAGTGGACCATTGGAAAAATTGAATTTATTGCGGGTAATTATGTTTTTCGTATTGGCAGTAGAGTTCATAAGGATACAGGAATAATTCCCATCGTTCGCGCATTTCTTGGCTGGGTCTGAGTCCTGCGCACAAACTTGGGGGTCGGTCGGTGTTGGACCACAGCGACTAAAAACATTATCTTCAATGCGATTTGCATAACTACCATCATAAATGCCAATTCTAGAGGTATCATGAATATTCATATTTCTGACAGAAATATTATTTGATGAACTTAAAATAATAGTGGCGTATGGAAAATAAATGTCCGTCATTTCCAGACCGTCAATGACGATATAAGATTTTGAGGAAATACTAATTCCTCGCTTTGACAACTTGGCAACTTGACCAGGTGCCGATTTAAAAACAATTCGTTCTGATAAAGTTCCTGAGTTTCGTGGAGTTAACTGCTCATCTAAAAAAGATCCCTTAAGGAGGACAAGATCACCCGCCGACGCTAAGTCTCCCGCCTTTTTCAAAGTTCTCCACGCTGAAGCTGCAGTTAATCCGTCACGGGAGTCGTCACCATCTGAACTATCAACGTAAAGAATTCGTTTTGAGCTTGGGTAGATGGGAGCCGTTGTTATGGGACAACTGTCCCATCCTCCTTGCGAATTGGCACCCTGATCCTGAGACGAAAGAGAATTGAAGCCCGAGTCACAGTTTTGAAAAAGGCACTGCACAAGGAAAACCAATGCAAGTGTTAATAAAAATTTCGGAATTGACCTTCCCCGTTTCATGGAATCTGCCAATCTGGGCTAAGGCAAAGCGTAAGAAAAACAAAACGCCAGCCTTCCATATTACCTAAGCCCTTGTCTGTTGCAGCTTCAGCTACTTTCCTTAAGCTCGCAAGTATTTCTAAACTTGGACTTTTACCAATATTAAATGCGGAATATAAAGATTGAATATCGGCATCGGTAATTAATCTTGCTGTCGGAGTCGTAGTAACACCTAAGGCCGTCATTGCACCGGCGTTTAAATAAGAATCAGTTTGCAGAATTTTTTTGCAAGCCCGCTCGACGAAGGCAAAGCGCGCCGGCGTCGTCGGTCCGATCAATGAGCCTTGTGAATCTGAATCAGACGAGCAATCTGGGTATATGCGAATTCCGTGTTGCCCATTTGTCGCGACCGAGAACGTAATTTCTGTTTGATTGCGGTCACAAGGACCGCCGAAATTTCCGATCTCTTTTTCTATGTATTTATCAGTGATTGTGCTAACATTTGTCCCAAACAAACTCTTTAGCTTCCCTGCCACAAATTGCCGACCTGCCAGCCGAAGTTTTGTTCCAGAAGTTTCTAACACGCCACTACCGGAACCGGTATTAATAGGCGGAAATTCCGCGGACTTCCAAATTTCAAGCAAAGCCTTAAACTCCGCGGGAGCTTTGGCGCAGAAATCGACTTTGCAGTGTTTGTTGGCTGACTGAAGCAAAAGTACCGAACTATCGATATTGATGAAATTCATTTTTGTCCTTGCCGAGGCGTAGGCAATACTAACATCACTGCTTGCAATGAATGGGGTCTGAATCGAAGCATGGCAACTTGAGCAGTTTTTGGTCAAGTAAGTATAAGGCGCGCTCTTAAAGGCGTTCAAACCCACATCGGCACTTAAAGAAGAGTTTGACACGCTATCTTTTGGGACGCGAAAGGCAGTACAGTTGTTAAAGCAAACACCTAAAAAAATTAGATTCAGAAAGAGAATCTTTTTCATCCCACATTCCTCGCAAGTTCTACTAGAGGAACTACACCAGAGCCCACTTCTTGAATTAAAGAACCATTATTTTTCATGGGATGTTCTACGCGTAGTAATTCAGCAACTGTTGAGGTCATGTGCCCAATACCCAAATATTGAGTGGCGCCATCAACATTTATCGGCGCGGAAGCTCCCCAAGTACCAGAATAGTTCGCCCCCAACGGAGATTTTCCTCCATCAAACATAGCGTTTCCTAAAACCATGGGTGCTTTGATTATCCCTGAATAAAGCGATGTACATCCTGCTACCCAACCGTGGTCGGAACCAGAACCATCCTTTCTCGGGCAACGACTAAATTCACTTCCAAGTTGAATCACTGTTTCATCAAACAGTCCTGCCTTTAAGTTGTCCTATAAGTTCATAAATACAGGCCGCGATGGCCCGGTAGGTAAAACTATTTACGATAAGACTCAAATATGCCCCACCATAGTGTTCATCAAATCCTAATTCCCCAGAGTTGGTTGACGAGACAACACCATTAGCCGAAAGAACGTTGTCATAGACTAAGCTCTGAGGAGAAACAAATCCAAAGGTAATAGAACTACTATATCCGCTAGTGAGCAAATATTCGGTGACCGCAAAGTTTTCGGCAATTCCATAAAGCGTCGCCTTCTCGCTAATAATTTTTCGTGTGTCGGCACTTGGCCCGAGGCAACTGTCGGAATCTATGGCTGTATAGGGAACAGTGCCGTCGCCCTTTTTGGGTAAGTTGTCAATGGCAACAGAAATATCGTGAATACCGGCAACGGGAGACAAACTAACAGCTCTCACCAATGACATGTACTTATCAAAAAGCGGTTTGTAAACCTCGCCAATATTAGAAACTCCCTTTTGTATTAGTTCTTCCGACTTTGAACGAATCGCAAAAAGATTTTCTGATCCCGGGGCAGCAGATTTTGCGTAAACAGCAAGTTTGTCTAGGGCAGCATCAACAGCGATTTGAAGATTTTTTTTGTTATTGAGAAATGTAGGGCTGATCGCATCGGTGGACTGGTCGAAGGGACTTAAAATTCTGTTAAGTTGAGTTGGAGAAATTGAACCGCCCGACGCCATTCCAATGCCTTTTGCGGACATGTAAGCAAAGCCATTGCCTGCACCTAGACCCACCGCTGGAATTTGTTTTCTTGAAAGATCGGCAACGGCACCATCTAAGCTTGGCGAATCAAGTACAGGGCGAGTCTGCTTAAATAGGTTGTTCGAATGCCCGTCACTTCCCAAATTTACCCCACGAATCATCAACATATTCTGAAGTAAATCAGCCATTGGCGCAGTCCCACCTCCCACCGTAGGAATATTTTGTGTCCACAGGTAAGGCATGTTTAACGTGACACCTGCACGAGAAATAGGGGCGGTAATATAGGCTCCCGTGGTCGAATTCTGAAACCTAGTAATTATATGTGGACTGGGAATAATTGATTCTTGCTTATATGGTATAAGTGGTAGATCAAACACCCAGCGCGGTGGCCCTCCACGGAGGGCTATGAAAACGTAATTTCTTGGCAAAACGCCGGGATTGACGACAGCATCCATTCTGCACGATGAAGACGCCGTCAAGATATAAATTGTATCTCTTTTTGAATCAAATCTTCAAGTGTTCCGGTGGGTTACACCGCTCGCTCATTTTGGCGCATTTTTCCCCTAAATTTCTCATTGTGACTCGCCGATACATATAAATGTGAGTCAATGACTCAAGTTATGAAACACTCTTTAATCCTTAAGGGGGACAAATATGGTGCGTTCAATAGTATACGTTGTCTCTAGCGATAATGACTTTACTGCCAAAACGAAAAGCTGGGTGGAGTCAAACGGCGCTACGGTCAAAGTTTTCACTCCAGAGCAATGGGAAGGATGCTTTATAGATCCTGCTCAGAAGGCTGCTGGTAAAACATTTCCTGTTGGTCATTCGACGGCTTCAGGCAAAGTACTTCAATTCCCGACGACAGTTAGCGGTGACTCTGGAGTTGCACGCATGAATGATCTTGAGTGCAAAGCCATTGAGAACGCCATCACCGTTTACAACGGCAATTTGACCGAGGCTGCAAAAGCCCTTGGAATTGGACGAGCCACATTGTACAGAAAAGTAAAGTTGTACAATCTCGACCCTAGCAAAGCTCGCCGTAAAAAACCAATCGCAGCTTAATATATTCCATGGGCTGACTTGTTAGTCAGCCCAGATCTTATAACGTACCGACAACACCGCTAACTAATCCGCTGGGATAACTAACAACCATGTTTACGAGTCTTTCACCGTTAATGGTGTAGCGTACGAAATCCCTTTCAGTGCGTTTTTTCAACAAATTGTACATTACCTTAAATGTAAATCGATCGGTCATCATTTTGCGACCAAATTCACGAAAAGAATGAGCAAGTTTCTTCTTAGAATTATCATCTAGTGCCACAGCTAACTGACTCATCTCATGTAACTGAACCCGGATTTCACCGAGCACCTGACTTGTGTTTTTTCTAATTTCTCCAAGGCAGTACTCGCGCGCTGCGGATCGCGAGCGAATTTTCTCCGGGTTTAAGTCAGGCCGAGCTGTCAGATATTTCTCTAAATATGGCTCACAATAGTCTTGTCCCTTTGAGTAACTTTTCTTAGAAAACTCATTGATCACTGATTGCATTTCTAAATTTACTTCCGCAAAACTGACGGTGTTATAAAGCTGGGTCGCTAAATTCTGGTCAATGTCTACTATCACTTCGGCATTTACATAACCCAAATCTTTCGGTAAGTGAGTCTCGTCAATATCCAACTCTTCGAGGCCAGTACGAAAGTAGACCATTTCGTTCAGCTTTTCTCGCAAGTCACCTTTTTTTGCCGATTCATCTTGGTAGTTCCATACGTAACGACCATAAAAATCTTGGCTGTCCGCATGAGTCATGTTGACCTGGCCGGTATTTTCAACACCTGTATAAAACATTTGTGTCAAATACTGGTGATCAAACAAAATCCGGCGCTGGTAATTGTCTAAGTAAATACCGTGATAATATCTCGAATCTGTTCGATCCAAAAAGTCCCGCAAATACCCAACTTCAGTTTGTTTTCCGGTCAAGAAATTAAGGTAAATAAAAGGTATACCGAAATACCACGATGTCAGGTAGTCATTCCCGTCAACCTTATCAAGAAAGGTTTTACTTCTGTTATCGGCGACTCGGTCGACGGAACCATTGTTGCCATCTTGAGCTAACATTTGAGCGTCAAAGTAATTACCACTCATCATCTGGTTGTAAGCTTCACGAGCGGCTGGACTTTCGAGATTGAAATAATAAGTTCCTTTGGCTTTCTTTATATCGTTGATCAATACTGGGGAATATGAAAGCAAGGCCCCGGCAATCGATCCGCTCAACGACAAGACGTTAAGATCGGCAACTTCAACAATGACCTCCTTAGGCCCGATTTTTGTTACAATGTGATTAACACTATTTCCTTTTACTAAGGCAGGCCCAGTAGCTATTCCGTAAAAACTCATACCTGCCGCAAGCATAAAATTGCTAACTATATTTTTAGGTGTTTCAAAACTATAAGAATCACCAATACCCCAATCCTTTACGACGGTATCAGGGTCATACTTAATTTGCCGGAATTCGTAACTTGCCTCCGAGGGGTCAGACACCTTTCGATTTAATGTTCGGGCTTTGCTAAACACAACCATTCCACCGGCATAAAAACCAATAGGAAGATACTTGGCTAAAGAAGTTTGCCCCCAGCGCACGGTTGTTTGAATTCCCGGCCCAGCACCTATACCAATTCCATCCTTATATTGAACATTGTAACCGAATTTAGATTTGCCAGCAGACTGAAGAATAATTTTACCCTCAGATGTGGTTTTTACGGTTGCTCTGGAAAATTTGAGGTCGTCGGCACTCAAATTCAGTCCACCAGAATCTGGAGTTAATACATAAGGCGCCTCATTGCGGATCTTTTTCTCAATATCAAAGTGAAAATAAATGAGTGGCTCCAGCCTAGTTAGGATCTTCGTCTTGTTTTTTATTTCCTGTTTTGAGACTCGCGTTTCGGTTTTAGATAAAGTTTTCTCTTCGGTCTTCACGTCCCAGTTGGCCGCAGACCCCTCAAGCGCTTTTTTAAATTCATCACTACAATCCTGCACCCCGGCCTTTTTACAAAGCTCTGCAAAACCGAGCTGAAAATCAGCGTCACTAGAAAATTGTCGGAATACTGGACGCCCTGGGCCCCCAGCCAAGGTGGTAAAACTACTATTCCAGGCCTGGGCCGCAAGTTTCCCTTCTGGGCTGAGATGACTTTTGATTGACGGGCCTATAGGACAAAGCGCCAAATCATATCTATGATCATTAATAATTTGGGTGGTAGTAAAAGGATAGCTTTGATAAATCGTGCTGATACCCGCAGGTCTATTTTGGTTTAATGCATAACGGTTTGGATCCAAGCTGGGTGCCATCTTAAAAAATTTGGCGTCCTGAAAATCTCTCGTTTTGGTTTCAGTTCCAGAATACTCACTTCTAAAAAACTGACGAAACAAAAAACGCATTTCCGCTTTTTCTTCTGACAAGTCAGCACAAGAGCAGTCGCGTGCCGCCATGTCTTTAGCAAAGTCAGGGACCACAACCTCGTACTGCTGAGGAAAGGCATACTGTTGAGTTGATAATGATAAAATTGAAACGAAAGAAAATTTGAGAATTTTTTTCATGACCTACCTACATTCCACATAAATGAAGTGTAATGAATACCATGTATTGACGTATTGCGTCAATGTATTTTTACTATTTTTTAAAGGACTTAAATAGCTCCGTTTGGGTTTGTAACTACTCGGTTTTTACGAATCTTGTTTTACAAGTGTCAAAACTATTGACGCTTTTCCTTATTAAACCCTCTAAAGTTAAACCCCTAGGCACGGCCTTCGCAGTAACTATTCTCAAAAAGGGAGGCATTAAGATGAGCCAAAATAAAGTCGTAAATTTTCCAATTCATAAGGTTAAAAGCAAAGTGATGCCCGACTATTCGTCGTCTCCCCTTAATATAGAACAAAAGCGTATCCTAATTTCGGCCCTGCTAGTTAGTGTGTTTTTGGTAGTAACAATTTTAAACACCTCTGAACCCACACAAAGCCGCTCTATTGCCTCAGTAAGCGAGAGAATGCCGAATTCACTTTCGACCAGTTTTGAAAAATCAGTCATTGCTAAATATACAAATAATTTGGCTCAGCCTGTGGCGCATTTAGGTACCCGCCCCTCAAAAATAGAGGGTCTTGCATTTGGCACATTAAATGGAAGTTATTTAGTTTCCCTCGACTCTGGAAAAATCACTAGGATTAAAGTCGCTGAGCGCTCGACGACAAACTACAATCCGCAAAAAATAAAATCTGCAAATTCATTTTTGGAACAATATAAAAATTTACTAGCAGTGGAATTTAAGTCTGCAAATAAGACTCACGAAAAACTAACTTCTGAAGTAAAGTTAGAAGAATTTGATCTTATCAATAGTGATCAACAGCGGGTGGGTATAGCTACCTTTACTTTTGATAAAGCCGGCTATTTCATTTCGTTACAGATCGAAAAATCACAAAGCGTAGCTGCTAACTAGACCAAATCCCAGTTTCGACTTGGAATTGTCGGGAAACTTTAGTCAATTACCGATATTTCCTTGTGGTACTGAAAGACATTTTCAATTCCAGCATTTTGAGTCCAGGGAATTCCTTAAATGAACGCCGACGCTTCAAAGCCTGGCGCATTCCTTTAGCCGATCCTTTAAGCCGTTGGGCCGCGCTGGTGGTCGACCTTTTCGTAATCTTGGCTCCAACCATTTCACTCTTTCTCTCTTCGGTCAAAAAACAAGTTCTGATTTCGGAATGGCTTGGAAAGGGTTTAGACTTCCAAGTTTACATTTTGATGTATCTCATTTTTGCGATGATGATTGTGGTGCTCTATCAAGGACTCTTTACAGCTTTTTTTGGTGGAACACCGGGAAAATTATTTTTTGGTCTTCGTGTGGTTTCGATTTGGAATGAAGAAAAACCTGGAATGGGAGCGAGTTTACTTCGTGCCGTCTACTGGTGCGTTGGAGCCCTCGGATTCTTCTTACCGCATTTAGCTATTTTTTATCATCGCGAACGACGCCCTATTTATGACCGCCTTGCAGACACCGTTGTCATTGCACAGGAAAAATTTGCCGTGGGTCCTCCTGCCATGGGACTTGGTGGACTTCTCCGGCTGACACTTTCTTTGCTGTATGTGGCGATTTTCATTATGATCTCGCATTCTCTCTACTCCATCTTCGAAGAAAACAGAAAATATCAAACCTCAAGTCTTTTCTGGCAAACTGATGAGTCTGACACCTGCCGAAGCGTGAGCCGTTATTTCCATCAAAAGAATCACCGGGGCCCGAAGATACGCATGGAAAGGGCTTTAAGTTTATTTGCTATCGAGAAAATCGACGACGAATGTCTAGATCGTGAAGCCGACAACGTACTTTGGAATTTTGAGGAAATCACTCCGGCGTATGCTGCCAAAGCCCTTCTTTTTATGGATGAAAAATCGGTTTTCACAAAATATTTAGCAAAAACTTGTCAGGGCAAGTCAGATCCCGATTATTGTTTACTACTCCATGCACTTTACAGTGAAGTTCAAGATAAAACTCGAAATGATCTGGACCGTATTTATTTTAATCTCTCGCGTAGCTCCCATGACGACATAAAAATCTGGTCACTAAAACACTGGTTGCGCACCCATGACTACGTTCAAGCTTTGAATGTTATTGATACCATTAAAGGCGATGGCGAAATTGCTGCTTACATTGCAGAAAGTCGCGCCAAAGCTCTTTGGTCAACAAACCAATTTAATAATGCCAGAATTGCACTTTACACATTTCTCCCCACGGCGCCTTTGGAAGACAGGCTGTATACTAATTCTTGGTTCTGCTATCACGAATCTCTTCAAGGATGTTCAGCCAAACAAGAACGTTCATGCAATGCCTTCATGGACGATCTTGCCAATTTTCAAGTTTCAAATCTTGATCCAGAAATACTAATTCCTGCAATCCGTCGTGCCGAGTGCGAAAAAGGAAATAAAGTTAACTATAGCGATTTTTTAAAAGCCGCAAAAACTTCTACTTTACGTGATTTTTTAGGCGCTCTTCTCGTGAAATCTACGCAAAGCGAGTCATCACGATCCCTTCTGACAGACATTTTGACAAAATCAACTGATCCTATACTCAAATCCGAGGCTTCGTTACGGCTGCTGGAACTTCCGAATAGCCAAAAAAGCGAGGAATTTGTCTTCAAAGAATGGAAAAACAAAAAAGCAAATTACGGTGACCACTGGATCATTGTAGGCCAAAAAGTTTTTGACAATAGTTTTGTCAACCGACGGTACAATCAAGCCTTCGAAACAGGCCAATTGCTTTCAAGAGTTATCGACTCCAACTCTTTCTTAGAAAAATACATTATTTCCGCACATCGCAGCGGTCATTCAAAACAAGCATGGGAAATTGTGGCCAGTCAAAATACAGAAAAAAATATCCGTTCACCGGCAGCTCTGGAAAAAAAAGAGCTTGATGAGATTAAGGACGAGCTCAGGAAGAAGTTCGGTAAATGATTATTCCGTGGCTTAATTTTATTTTATCGCCCCGTCAAGCACCGGTCACTTGGCTACTCCTATTTTTTAATCTCATCGTTTTTACGGTTACTCAAACTCCACGCGATAGCGTCGAACGAGCCCTTAATAAATATTATCGCGACGCGTACTTTCTAAACACACAGGGAGCCATCTACGCAAAATTTATTACCCGCAATCCGGCAAGCTACTCGGAACTAACCCAGGAAAAAGCCCAGCAAGCCCTCACTGGCGACCGTAAGTCCCTTCAAACAATGGCCGGCTATGCCTTACGAGACACTTTCTTTTTAGAATCGGCTCTTACTCTTCCAGTTTCAGGCGACACAGTGGCGATGCAAATATGGCGTAAAAAAATTCAAAAACTTCGCTCATTACAAAAAATTCATCCCGACAAAGAGCTCGCTTTTATTTCAAGCCATCCGACATGGGTACAGTCTTTGACCTATCAGTTTACGCACGGAAACCTTTGGCATTTGATTTCAAATGGAATTTTTTTACTATTTCTGGGAAGCTACTTAGAACCACTTATCGGGAGTGCTGCTTTCTTATTAGCTTTTCTAATTTCGGGAGTCCTTGGCGCCCTTATCTACACTGTCGTTGGCGGAACAACGGCAATCCCAATGATCGGTGCCAGTGGTAGTGTGAGCGGAATGTTTGGTTTATTAGGAACTCATCTCTGGCGACGTCCGATTCGTTTTTTTTATTTTATCATGCCCGCTGATGGTTATTGGGGATTTGTTTACCTCCCGGCATGGATCATTCTTGTTCATAGAATTATTCTCGATATGACCGGATATTTTTCGACCGTAGAAGAAATCGGTTCTTCTGTAGCTTTTACCACTCACCTTGGCGGCCTGTTAGCAGGCATGCTCTTAGCTCTTTTCGTCTTCCGTGGGAGCGAAACCACGACGTAAAGTATTTTCAGCCACCGCTACGGGTTCCATATACTGAAATAAATAATCTACACCACCGGTTTTACTTCCTACTCCTGAAAGCTTTATACCTCCAAAGGGATGTCGTTCAACCATAGCACCCGTAATGGTTCTATTGATATAAAGATTGCCAACTTCCAGCTCGGCCTTCACCTTTTCAATATTTACCGGACTACGTGAATACACGCCACCAGTTAAGCCATACTCTACATCGTTGGCGACGCGAATTGCCTCACCAATGTCTTTCACTTTAATGACCGCAAGTACAGGACCAAAAATTTCTTTTTGCGCCAAATCCGATTGCGGGTCGACGTCGCCAAAAATTGTGGGCGGAACAAAGTAACCATTTTCTGGAACTTTTCCCTCAAACAAAAGCTTGGCCTCAGACTTCGCACGCTCAATCGTGCGCAAGATTCTCTTTTGCGCCTCTTCATCAATAACCGGACCCATAAAATATTTAGGTTCTTCCACCGGTCCCACTAAAAAACTTTTTGCTGCAGCGACCAGGCGATTTACAAAACGTTCATAATTTTCTTCAAGGACAATCGCGCGACTACAGGCCGAACATTTTTGTCCCGCAAAGCCAAATGCCGACTGAACAGTTCCCTGAACCGCTTCATCCAAGTCGGCATCAGAATCAATAATAAGCGCATTCTTTCCACCCATTTCGATAATGCATTTTTTTAGGAACCTCTGACCCGGCCGTAAAACACTTGCCTCTTGCAAAATTTCAAGGCCCACTTGTTTGGACCCTGTAAATGAAATCACCGCCACGTCTTTGTGACGAACCAAGTACGCTCCAACCTCTTCACCGAGTCCTGGCAAAAAATTAACAACGCCTGAGGGAATTCCCACCTCTTTAATTATTCGCATAAGTTCGGCAGCAATGATCGTGCTTTGTTCTGCGGGCTTCATCACGACTGTATTTCCTGTAACAACAGCGGCCGCTACCATTCCCGTTAAGATCGCTAACGGAAAATTCCAGGGAGCAATTACTGCTGCAACTCCCCGAGGACGATAACTGTAAAGACTCAACTCACCGGGAACATTTCCGGCTTTCTTAGGCACTCCAAGCGTTCGCATGTGACGGGCATAATACCGGCAAAAATCAATGGCTTCGTCAACATCTGCATTGGCTTCGTTCCATGGCTTTCCGACTTCAAGAGTTATAAGAGCAGAAAGATTTGATTTGTCCCTCACCATAAGATCGGCAACTTTGTTGATATAATCACAGCGAACTTTAAAATCTGTCTTCTTCCACGTTTCAAAAGCGATTTTCGCCTCGCTCACAGCACTTTCAGCATGCTCCACCTTCGCCAAACACACTTTTCCCAAGATATGGTTGGGGTCTGCAGGGTTCACCGAATTCATAGTTGTATCAGTTGGGACATTTTTCTTACCAATCACCAAAGTATAAGTTTGAGGAGAATTTTTCCGCCACTGATTTAAATTTTTCTGCATTTCACTGCGATCAGAAGCAATTCCAAAGTCAGTTGGCGCTTCGTTATAAAATCTGTCGCCGGTATCGGGAAGATCACTTGAAGCCTGTAAACTTTCGTGCGGATTTTTCAGTAGTGTATGAGTATCAATGTTTTCTGCAAACTTGGAACGCAAAAATGACTCATTAGAAGTGTTTTCTAATAATCTTCTCACCAAATACGCCATTCCCGGGATGAGTTCTCCAATAGGAGCATACTCGCGCACACGTACTCCCATCTTCACCAGTGCCCGTTTAAAACTGTCAGCCATGCCATAAAGCATTTGCACTTCAACCGCACGCAGGTCGACACCAAGTTTTTCAGCACACATAAGTCCCGCCGCCAGAGATCTTATATTGTGTGAGCCAAGTGCTAGATGAACATGGCTGTGATTTTGTAAGAGTAGCATTGTGATTTCTTCGAAATTTGCATCAGATTCTTTTTTATTGGTATAAACTGGGTATGGCCAACGGCGTTGCTCGGCAAAAATAGTTTCAAAATCCCAATACGCACCTTTTACCAATCGAATTGTAAACGGAACCCTTCGTTTTTTTGCAAGACCCACTAACACTTCCGCATCGGCTTTTGAATCGCGCAAATAGGCCTGAACAACCACGCCCCAAAATGGATACGAAGAAAACTCAGGATTCATAATCATCTCGCGAAAAACTTCAAAGGTCAGATTTTTGAGGGCGTAATTTTCCATGTCGAGATTGATAAAAACCTTTCTCTCCATGGCTAATCTAAATATTGGGTATAAGCGCTCAATTAAGACTTTTTTTGATTCTTCCCAAGCCGCGGTATTAATTTGCGAATAAAGTGAGCTCAGTTTTACCGAAACATTTACTTTAGGAATTTCTCCTAAATGATTTGTGTCAATCTGCTCGCTGTTTTCCCATTTTCGAGCGCGATCGCTAAACTCTAATATAAGATCCATATAGCGACGTTGATATTCCAGCGCTTCGTCCTCAGAAAGTGTCGCCTCTCCAAGCAAATCCACTGTCGCGGCGATTTTATTTTTTCGAGCTTTTTCAATGACGCTAAAGGCATCTTTACTGTTTTCGCCAACAATAAACATTTTAGCCATTTCTGTAACATTCTTTTTGACGGCTCCTGCCAATAATGCAGGCGCTAATGACCCAATTCCCAATCCGAAATTAAAAACTGACGGTAGATCTTCTCCTCCCTCGGCAAAATACTCGCGCAAATGGCGAGCAACCTCAGAGCTCGACTTTAGATAAGGAAGAACATCGACAAACCGAAACATTTGGGTTTTGAAAGATTGGTTCTTCATACTCCAATCCATTATTCGGCCGTACCAACGCTCTTTTTTAAAAAGACTTCCTGTGTCTTCCTCCATGTTAGCAAAAATAGCTCGGCCTTTTTCTTCAATTTCGCGCTGAAAATCCCGCATCTCTTGTCCTTAATACTCTCAATTTTTGGATGGAAAACATTATGTCCTTAGTGATTGGGAATTCAACAAGTTTTTATCCGATCTTAATAATGTACTAGGGCCCGCAATCAGGTTGAAAAAATTCAAATAATTACTGATAATTATGGTCATATGAACATTCTGATTGTCGACGATGAAGCTGAATTCCGGTCCCTTGTCACCGAATCATTAACTGATGAAGGTTATAAAGTGCAAGCGGTTACTAGCGGCGAACAGATATTTTCTGACGTGAGTACAATTCCTGAAATCATTTTGCTTGATTTGTCGCTACCCGGAAAATCAGGCTTACAGATTTTAAAAGAATTGAAGGCAAACTCTAATTTTAAGAATGTTCCGGTTATTATGGTAACTGGACACAATGATGATCAAAACGTGGTACAAGCCCTAAATCTCGGCGCAGATGACTATATAACTAAACCGTTTCGATTTAACGTGCTTGACGCCCGGATTAAAGCTGTCTTAAGGCGTGCGAAAGAAAAAATTGCCGATGGTATGCCGACAAATTTGGTTTTCCAGACACTCGCCATCAATACATCCACCCATCAAACTATTTTAAATGGAGTTGAAATAAAATTTACATTAACTGAATTTAAGATACTTGTAGAGCTGGTGCGCCGACAGGGACAGGTTGTGACGAGAGAACAATTGCGCGATCGCGTGCTACAGCAACCTAATTTATCCGATCGAACCCTCGATGTACATATGACAGCTGTGCGCAAAAAGTTGGCAGACCTAGGTAGGTTTGTAGTTACAATTCGAGGTCTTGGCTATCGCCTTTCAACAGAATCCCCGACTTAATTTGAATTCAAAGTATTAATATATAGAGAGAAGGCGGGGGAGTCTTTTCTCTCCCCGGTCCTGATTAAGGTGTGATGTTTGGTAGGAACTTTAGCTCTAGGGACCCACGACTGTGGAAGAGCCGGTCACTGACTAGCTATAGCAAGGGCTGGACCAGAATCTATGTTGCACTTTTGAATTTCAGTTCAAATACATTTGAATTGGCTGAGCAATTAGTATCGTTTCGACACTGATGCCTGGGTCATATCACTTTTGGTATTTTGATGGAGAGTATAACCTAGATTGATAACTATGTTCGAACCAAGACAAATTAAGGGAGTATAGGGTTGTTCATCTGTAAATATATTAGCCAATATTTTTTTATATAATTTCAAATGGTTACTAATTTTATATTTCGCACCGTAGAGACACCTGTCAAAAAGTGATGAATAGTTAAACTCCTAGGCGGCGGTGACTCTTATCGGCACATGATTTTAATTAATAAATTCAAGAGTTTATATAAACGTGCCGATGGGTACTAATAACACCAACAGGCACCCTCCTTGTATTAAGGAAGGTCATGAGGATTGCTACGAGCAAGTTTAGATTAGCATTAGGTTATTCGTTCTCAATCATATTAATGATGACAATGGCAGCGTGTAACTTAAAAATCACGCCAGAAAAAGGCTGTAACTTTGTGATGAATAGCATGCAACAGCGTGTTTCCTGGAATTCAAATCTCCCTATATCAATATACATACATGATTCCGTTCCGTCAGATTATATCCCTGCTGTTACGAACGCCATGAAAACCTGGGAAACCGCACTCGGCAGAAAGCTATTTGAAGTCGTGGGTGTTGTTAGCGGACCCGCTACACCGCAAAAAGACGGCGTGTCGATTATTTATTTTATGAGTAAATGGGAAGAAAGCAAAACTTCGGAACAAGCACGCACCACCATCTATTGGCAGGGAGAACAAATCGTCGAAGGAGATATTCGTATCAATGCAAAAAACTTTACCTTTTCTACAGGTTCAAGTCCCGTTGCTGCCTCTGTTGATTTTGAGAGCCTATTGATTCACGAACTAGGACATCTACTCGGTCTTGCCCACGATAACGAAGCTGGTAGTGTTATGAATGAACGATTGGCTTCAGGGGTTTTGCGCCGCGATATCGGCAATGTCGATTTAGCTTCGGTGAAATGTGAGTATTAGAAAATATTTTAACCTGTTAAGAGTTGAGTATTACTGGCAAATCATCGTTATTAAATTTTTTTGTTTTTAAGTGTTGTTATTGAGATGTGAAATTGGATACTATCTAGAGGTTGATTCGAGGAGAAAATGATTACTTCAGAAAAACTCAACGAAAAATGGAACGAACGCTCTGGGCGTGATGTTGAGGACGAAACATTTTCTTTACCCGAAAATCACGAAGATATTGATGTTGTCAGCCGTTTAGAAGCCAACGTCCGCCGCCTAACCCAAATCAATGCACGCATAAATTATCTCCTCGCGGAAGTTAAAGAGCTGATTGTAAAATAATTAACCCGGAATTGTACCCACTTTTGGAATTATAAGAGTGAGCTTTCCGTCTTCATACCTTTCAATAATTTTCTTCTCTAAAACAGGTACGCTCAACATGAACTCTTCGTTGAAAGTTTGGTAACTATCAGTTTTTAAGCGATGATCATTTTTTTCTGATGTCAAATCTTCTTGAAAGGATCTGTTTCCCGAAATCCGCACTCGGTCTTTTTGAACAACGACATTGACGTCTTTTTTTAGATGCTCCGGAATATCAGCCGTAAGTATAAAACTTCTTTCGGTTTCAGAAATTGCCGTATTCAAATGTTTTACACCGTAAAACGGATCGGTTTCTAAGCCGTTGTATTTATCGAGACGCGTAACAAGCCGGTGACGCTGTTTACTGAGTTCACGGGTTACACTTTCTCGCTGATTTTCTAAAGCCTGCCGACCAAACTCGTCGTTTTTCTTGTAGATCTTGTCAAACTCACTTTTCTGCATTTTTAAATTATTACGATACATGTCACGGTCTTTTTTGGCTTGCTCATTGTATTGATTTTCGCGAATCAAGCGTTCGTGCTCCTGATCGGTTTTCAGTTTCAATAATTCTTGTTCGTGATTTTCACGCAAGACTTCGCGTTTCATATTAAACTCTTCTCGCGATTTTTCGATTTCAGCTTTACCCTTCTCTCTTACCTTGGCTAATTGTTCGCCATATTCGCTTTGAATTTTTTGAGTTTGTTTCAAATACCTGTCACGCTCGTTCACCGCACTGCCCTGATTTTGCATACGTGCTTTTTGAACACGCTCCTTACCAGTTTGATTTTCCTTTTGTAGCTCGCTTTGGTAGCGATCATGGATCGTATTTAGCTCGCGCTCATTGGCACTTTTCACCTGCAACGTACGTTTTTGAGCCTCGTGATTGAAGTTTTCCATTTCACGAGATTGGCGTTCCTTAACTTTTTCCATCGAGTCTTGGTGACGCGAATGTGCCGCACTCATCTCTTTTTCATATTTTTCGCGTAACTCTCGAATATCTTTCTGACTGCGGCCTTTTAGGCTTTCAAGTTTTTCATTCTCAGTTTTACGAGTTCCTTCAAAACTCAATGCCGCCTTTTCTCGAGCTATTTTTTCATTTTCTATCATGCGTTCGCGAGCCTGATTGACGCGTTCAAGGCTTCTTTCTTGATCTCTCACCTGTTGGTCTTGCGCCTTTTTCACTTGCGTATTTATACCCTCTTGATCTTTGCGTAAGCGAGCGTTCACCACAGAGGCCCGTTCATTCATTTTTTCCTGCGAAGACATTAAATCTTCATTGATATTGGCACGCAGCGCCTTTAAGTTTTCGTAGCCCTGGTGCTTCATTTGTCTGGCGGCGTTTTCGTTACTCTCACGTATATGGTTAATACTCGCGGCATTCTCTTCTTCGAGTTTTATTTTGCGCTCACGAAAATCGTCGCGGGTTTTCTGCAAATCAGTCTCGCCCTGCGTGACTATTTCATCGCGCTTTTTTTTGTATTGGCGCTGCAATTCCGCCAAATCATTAGCTTGACTGTAGCTTCCGACTTTATCGGCCATCCTAGCCTCTCAAATTTTAGACTAGCACAGTTTTTAGCGTGTTTGAAGGGCTGGATCAGAAGCATTAGGTGTAACCAGATTTTGGGCTGGGGCTGCCGGGGTTGACATGGTGGATTCAGGCTTGCTGCAAATGGACAGATTGTTTGTGCGCCCGTAACACATCCATGAGGTCACATAAGTTGCCATTTCTCCGCTAGAGAGATGTTTATATTCTGGATATTGGTATTGATCCATATTTGAGATAACCGTGCGCGTTTTTCCATTTGCCGAGTTGATAATCGTCAATTCGTAAGCCCGGTATTCGGCGAAAGTATAAATAGGAAGTAAAAACAGAAAAAATGACAAACGCATAGAAATTTATCGGTCCGTTTACAGCTTTGCTTTATAGTGGGAAAATGAAAATCTCATGAATCCCCTCCGCAAAACTCTAAATTACAGCATTATCGACGGCAGCTTCTACAGTTTGGCAATCGGCCTTGGAGAGTCATATTTTACCGCATTCGCCCTCTCCGCGGGAACAACAGAGACGTATGCCGGGTTAATTTCTGTGGTACCTCTACTCATTGGTTCAATCGGACAAACGCTAGTGCCATACTTTGTTCAGCGCTTAAAAAGCTTTCGCAAGTGGATTTGTATCATGGCACTAATGCAGTGTTTGTCTTTACTCTTACTAGCCAACACCGCCACCCTTTCAAAGGTGTCAGGAACTTTACTATTTTTTACCATTACCTTGTATTGGATGACGAGTATGGCCACAAACCCGGCGTGGAACTCTTGGATGGGAGCATTTGTTCCTAGCGGCATTAGAATTCGATTCTTCGCTCATCGCAGTCGCTTACTACAGCTGTTTACCTTGATTGGAATATTGGTGGCCGGTTATTTCTTACAAAGCACCAGAAACCGAACTGATCTCCTCCCTTTTGCAGTTTTATTTTGTCTCGCGGGGTTTTGCCGGCTCATTTCGACCATTTACTTGTTCCGTTCTTACGAACCCGAGGAAATTGCCCTAAACATTCATACGCTTTCACTGCGCACACAAATAAAACACTTATGTAGTTCTCCGACAGGAAAATTATTTCTATATTTATTGACGCTACATTTTTCGACCAACGTAGCATCGCCCTATTTTGCTCCCTACATGCTCTCTGAGTTAAAATTAAATTATCATCAATTTGCGATTTTAACGGCCTCAGCAATGATCGCAAAATTCCTAAGTTTTCCTTTTTGGGGAAAGCGAGTCGCGCATCATTCAGTGACAAAACTCCTGGCGATCGGAACGATGGGAATCATTATGATCCCCTGGCTCTGGGTTAACTCCACAAACTTTTATTTTTTGATCTTTTTACAAATTTTTGGCGGATTTTTTTGGTCCGCACAGGAACTGGGAACTTTTCTAATATTCTTTGAATACCTAGAGCCTAAAACACGAGCGAGTTTTTTAGCACTTTTTAGTCTCTTAAATAATTGTGGAGTTGTATTAGGATCACTTTTGGGAGGCTTTTGCTTACGCACATTCGGAGAAAACATGCATGGGTATTTGACCGTTTTCATAGTTTCGGGACTCTTGCGCCTTATTCCACTGGCAATGATGCGCGTCTGCCTGAATCTACCGCGTGAAAAAGGCAATACAAATACTATAAATACTAGTTTTTTTCCTCTATTTGATGGTATATTGAGACGCAATTTTTTTTCACCAATAATAAGAAGGAAACATGTCACTACCGATTCGGAACATAGCGATTATCGCACACGTCGACCATGGCAAGACAACGCTAGTTGATCATCTTTTACGACAAAGCGGAACTTTCCGTTCCAATGAACAGGTTGCTGAACGCTTTATGGATTCAATGGATCTTGAGCGCGAACGCGGAATTACGATCGCCGCAAAAAATGCATCGTTCAACTACAAGGACATTAAAGTCAATATCGTAGACACTCCCGGCCACAGTGATTTTGGCGGTGAAGTTGAACGTATTTTAAATATGGTAGACGGCTGCTTATTGTTGGTCGATGCCTCCGAGGGACCACTCCCACAAACCCGCTTTGTTTTAAAAAAAGCGCTGGAGCAAAATTTAAAAGTTATTGTTGTTGTTAACAAAATCGACCGGCCCGATGCGCGTATCAACGAAGTCCTCGATGAAGTTTTTAATTTATTTATTGATCTCGATGCCAGTGAAGAACAATGTTATTTCAAAACTGTTTACACCATTGCTAAAAATGGTTTGGCAGCACTTGATCCCAAAAATATTGACTCAGCGAAGGATCTCACCCCCCTATTTGATGCCATTATCGATTTAGTACCTCCTCCGAAAGTAACAGAGGGCGGACCTCTGCAACTACTGGTTTCTAATATCTCTTATAGTGATTACGTCGGTCGTATGGCTATTGGCCGTATTCAATCGGGAAGAATTAAAGTCAATGATGAAGTTTTAGTGATGCATGAGAAGCACAATTCGAAAGTTAAAGTGAAAGCGCTTTTCTCGTTTAAGGCAAGTTCGCAAATTCAAGTTCCCGAAATGAGTGCTGGCGATATCGCGGTTGTGGCAGGTCTCGAAGATGTTTTCATTGGCGACACAATTACCAACGTTCTTGATCCCAAACCACTTCCGAGAATTAAAGTTGATGAACCAACCGTGGGAATGATTTTTTCTGTAAATGATGGTCCCTTTGCAGGTAAGGAGGGACCGAACGTCACTTCCAGAAAACTTAAAGAACGCTTTGAAAAAGAGATGTTACACAATGTAGCTTTACGCATGGAAGACACTGGTAAAACCGATTCTTGGAAAATTCTTGGCCGTGGTGAACTTCAATTGTCGATTCTTTTAGAAAATATGCGCCGCGAAGGTTACGAAGTTCTCGTGAGTAAACCACAGGCCCTCTATAAAACCGTTGACGGCCAACTTCATGAACCCATGGAAAATGTAGTGGTTGACGTTGAGGATGGTTTTACGGGCGTGGTCACACAAAAACTTGGTTCTCGTCGTGGCGTCATGACTCAGATGATGAGCAAAGGCTCAGGACGAACACGCTTAGAGTTTAAAATTCCTGCACGCGGACTCTTTGGGTATCGCTCTGAATTTATGACTGATACAAAAGGAACAGGGCTCATTAACACAGAGTATGCGGGCTATGAGCCTTATAAAGGCGACATCCCAAGTCGCACAACGGGGGCGATGATTTCTGATCGTTCTGGAAAAGCTACCCCTTATGCGCTTTATCACCTTGAAGAACGCGGTCGACACTTTATTGATGCGGGGACAATGGTGTATGAAGGCATGGTTACCGGGGAACATGCAAAATCTAACGATATTGAAATCAACGTCACGCGCGAAAAAAAATTGACCAATCACCGCGCTTCGGGTTCAGAAGAAGCGATTCGCCTAACAACTGTGAAACCCATGTCGCTTGAGCAAGCAATGGATTGGATCTCTGACCGAGAACTCATTGAGGTCACACCGAAAAGCATTCGTATTCGCTGTCGCACTCTTGACCCGCATGCACGTTTAAAAGAAATGAAAATCGAACGTGCCCGCGACGAAGACTAAAGTGCCTGAGACTTTTTCGAGTCCATGGCGCGTCATTGTATGATTTCGGCAGTCATGGCCAGGTCATCTTTAGGACCGCATATTATTTGTTTGCAGGGGAATTCCAAAATCTTGGCCGCGCACAAACGCGATACATTCTTGAAGGGAATCTATACTTTTTGAAGTCACGCGAATTTTTTCGTCATTGAGTTGGGCCTGAACTTTAATTTTAGAATCACGAATGGCTTTCATGATTTTCGAAGAGCTTTCTTTATCAATACCCTGAAGTAATTTCACAGTTTGCTTGAGCATCATTCCACCGACCGGAGTCGCTTTTTCAAATTTAAGCGCCTTTATATCGATACCCCGCTTGTGGATTTTACTTTGCAGAATATCTTTCATCGCATTGAGTTTATATTCGTCATCAGCGTTAATGGTAATTTCCTTCTTATCCCAATCGATACTGGACTTACTACCGCGAAAATCGTATCGGCCGGCAATTTCTTTTTGGGCCTGATTGATGGCATTGTCCACCTCTTGCATATTGATTTCTGAAATAAAATCAAACGACGGCATAAAATCTCCTTGTGCTTTCTAGGTCACTTCGCTAAAAAATCAGTCAATGACATATCACGACAAAAACCCTGTTTTCAAGCGTGAAATTATTGAGAAAGTCCTTAGTGATTATTTTGCTAATGCGATTAACGACCCCATGATTGGCTACCTCTTCAATGGCAAAGATACGAAACGGCTAATCGCTAAGGAGACTGAACTGACTCTTGGATTTTTTGACCAAGAAACGAGATATACGGGACGTGGTTTACGACAGGTTCATGTGCCACTGAAAATTAAAAAGGGTGAATTTGACCGTCGCCTGGTTTTATTACGGGTGGCGATGGAAAAAAATAATTTACCCGAAAATGCGATTGATGCGTGGCTCAAACATAACGAAATGGCCAGAGAGATTGTGCTTGAAAACTTGGATTGTTAAAGAAGGTAAAGACAAAAGAGTTCGAGGTAAACATCCATGGGTGTTTGCCAATGAATTGCATGCGCCAGAAGGTGTAGTTCCTGGCAGTCTTATTAAATTAAAAGATAGCCACGGTGAATTTTTGGCGTTTGGGTATGGCAACCCCAATTCGAACATTTCTTTTCGAGCGCTGTCATTTTCATCGGATGAAGAAAATTTTGCCGAAAGCAGCTGGCTCTTAGAAAAACTAAAAGTGGCTTGGAAAAAACGATTAAACGCAGGGATGAAATACAGTTACCGGCTATGCTATTCCGAAGCTGACGAACTTCCCGGTTTAATTATTGATTACTACACTCTCTTAGACGGAAGAAATATTTTGTCCTGTCAGATTTTAACTGCCGGAATGAATTCGCTTTTTGAAAAACTAAAAAATATTTTTTCTGAGCTTGTGGATTTAAAAACCACGGCGATCATTTTACGTAACGATTCAAGCGTTCGCAAGCTTGAAGGCTTGCCGGTTGAAAAAGCGTTTGTCCTTTCTTGTCCAGAAGGGTTGAATTTAGAAAGCGCGCCAGTCCTCCTGACAAACCCCTTATTAGGAGAACCCATTGTTTTAAAAGCCGATTTTCTTCACGGCCAAAAAACAGGACTGTTTTTAGACCAATCCTTCAACATCCGTGTCCTCCTAGAACTACTTGAGCGCTCGCTCAATACTCGACCAGCGACCCAATTTCGCATATTGGATCTCTGTTCTTATGTCGGTCAGTGGTCGGCACAAATCACACAGTTCCTGAAATCAAAAGGGCGGGAAGTTGAGGTTACTCTCGTCGATGCGTCGGAAAAATCTTTACGCTTTGCTGGAGAGAATTTAAATAATATCATTTCTTGCGGGCAAAAAAAAATCATTCGTGGCGATGTGCTTCGTGACTTAAAGCCTCTGATTTCACAAAATTATGATATTGTAATTTCAGATCCACCCGCATTTATTAAAAATAAAAAAGAGATTTCTCAAGGCAAGCACGGCTACTTAAAACTCAACACGGAAGCTTTTCGCCTCGTTAAAAAAGATGGTTTCGTTGTTTCTTGTTCATGTTCGGGGCTTTTCAGCGAAGAGGAATTTAACGACACTTTAAAAAAAGCTGCAAAACGTTCAAATCGTGAGATGATTACAATTGCCCGTGGCGGTCATCCGCCCGACCATCCGGTAATTGATAATTTTCCCGAAGGGCGCTACTTAAAAATGGCTGTCCATCGATCTTTGTAACAAAATCTAGTTCCTCAAAGATTTTAAAAAATAATCCGACATCAAAACGGTCAATGACCTTGAATCCCATTGAGGTGTCAGCTAGCAATTCCTTTTTCGCAAACAAATGCCTTAGAATATCAAGCCCACGCAACTCACGGCGGTCAGAGTCGAATTTAAGTCCTTTTATAAAATTAATAATACGCGTGGTAATAAAAAGTGTGTAGAGTTGGTTTCTATTTAAAAAATTTGTCTCGTTTGCCATAGCTGTCAGCCTAGCTCGTACAACGGACTCCGTAGTATTCTTATTCCCCAATTGTAAAGCAATTGGGGAACCAGGAGTGAGATAAAAAGGTGACGCCCCCAATAATACCGGAAGTTTTGCCGCAAAAGCCATTGTCTGAACCATACTTTCAAGTGTTTCAAATGGCAGACCTAATATCTGATAAGAAGTCACTTTGAACCCAAGCTCAAAAGCGGTGTTCACAATTTCAAGATATTGTTCAATTGTATGAGGACGTTTCGTCGACTCCAGAACGGTTTTATCAGAAGAAACAAGTGACAAATTTAATCGCGTAAACCCTGCACGCTTCATTAAACGCAGCAAATTTCTATCTAGACTTAAATAAGAAATTCCGTTCATCGCCACGAGTTCCATTTCCTGATTTGGAAATTCCTTTATTAAATTCTCACACAACTCGGTCATTTCTTTTTTATAGAACGTTAGATTGTCGTCTTCGAAATCAATCACACGAAAGCCCTGTCGATAACGTAAGCGAATTTCTTCTAAAACACTCTTAACATTTCGTCGGCGATAACTAGCTCCAAAAGTATTATGTACCGAACAAAAACTACATCTATGCGGACAACTGCGCGACGTGACCATGAACGTCATGGGCCGCCCCTCGTAAAGATAGTTATCCAGCGAAAAATCAGATAAATCAGGAAATGGAATCTCATCAAGCCGAAAATTTTCGCTGGCAGGAACCAAGCGCTGCTCTGGCGCATTACCACTTTTCAGTTTTGAAATTAAATCACAAAAGCTTTTTTCGCCTTCACCACAAATGACGTAATCAATATAACAAGACGCAAGTAAAGACTCAGGCATGGCATTGGCATGGGATCCTCCCACGACGATAGTAATTGTTTTACCGATCGCTTCACCTGCCTTTTTTGCAAGCGAAGCGACAGACACCACCTCTCTATAATACGGCGAAAACAACGACGATATACCAACAACATCTGGACTTTCTAGGTTAATGAGTTTTTCAATTTTTTCCCAACTCGCTCCGTAATGAAAAAAATTATTAAAACCACAAAATGGACTGCGATCATCGTACTTATAATATTCTTTTAAATAGTTAAGCTCTCGCGGAACTTTTACAGTGTGTCGGCCATGACCGCGATGAAGGTCGAGTATTTTGACTTCCACACCATCAACGTATTTTAATAACGAACTCTTAAGATAAGCGAGTCCAATGGGTTGCAGACGAACGTCGGTATCATAAAAGTCTTGAATGGGTGGCTGAAGAAGCAGAATTTTCATTAGGTTCAATCTAATTTTACCTATGGACTTTTAGCAAGTTAAATTCGGGCTTTTATTGATGTCAACCCCTCTACTATTCTGAAAATACACCGAAAAATCTAAATAGTAGGTAATAGTGTCGTTAGATCAAAAAGCTCAGGAGAGCGAAAAACTTTTAATCTATCCGCTTCCGGATTCAAATCTGGAAAAGCTTAGCGAACGCTTACGTGGTTTCGGTTATAAGTTTATTCAGGCCAATTCTATAGCGGAAGTGAGCAAGGTAAAATCGAGCGACCCGACACGACTCGCAATCATTGAGTTAGATCCGAAACAAGAGAACAAAGACGCCGCTGAATTCACCGCCGCTATACGTAAAATATCTAAAGTCATGAAAATCGTTGGCGTATTTTATGGTCGCCTCAACTATAACCCACAAAACATGCTCAACTTGGGAATTGATTCAATTTATCAAATTCCCTTTGAGGAAGAAATGTTAATTAACTGCATTTTTGAATTTGCGCCAATTGAGCTCGACAACGCCCATCTCACGATCGATTCCCTCTCAAGAGTCAACGTTGTGGAACTAGAATGGTCAGAAGCTTTGCCGTTTGATTTGTTTGTTTGTTTACCGCACAACCGAAAGATTATTCAATACCGTCAAAAAGGTCAGAACCTAGATGAGCGCACTTTAGAGAAATTCCGACAACATAGAGACTATTCAATTTACATTAAGAAAAATGAGCTAGCAACCTACTATAGCTATACCGCCCAAGTTTTATCGCGCCTGAAGAACGATGGCCGCTTGTCAAAAATCGAAAAAGAAAAAAAGTTAAGCAGCGAAATGCAAAAAATTCTCGGCAATCTTTTTAGCCACCCATCTGCCGATGAGCGTGAAGGTCAAGAGATGGTCGAAAACGTGCGTAAAGTTTTGACTCATATTGAAGGCGCAAGTACTCCAGAAAAGGAATATTCTAATGTGTTAATGGAGCTTGCAGCTCAAAACATGACAAACTACACACATTGTCGAAACGTCGCTACTTACTGTGCACTTTTTGGAATGGCTCTTGGTTTTCATGAGCCGGAAATACTTCAAATGGGCGGTTTTTTACACGATGTCGGCATGTCAGATATGGACCTTAAACTTCTTCTTAAACCGTGGAATGAAATGACAGATGCCGAGAAAGAAGTCGTTAAGTCACACACCGCAAATGGTGCAATGACGATTCAATTTAAAAAAATGAAAGTTCCCGAGCGCGTGGTAAAAATGATTACACAGCATCACGAACGCGTGGATGGCTCAGGCTACCCTTTGGGCCTTAAAGGTGATGAGATCGACGTGTTTGCAAAAATCTGTGCTTTCGCTGACGAGTTTGATGAACTTACTAGTATGCGCTTCGGTCACAAAACTTGTACGCCCCTTGAAGCCATGAGGCGCATTGCCGGCCTTGATGGAAACCCACCACTTTCTGTTTATGAAAAAAAGGTTTTTCGACCTCTCGTCGTTTCGTTCCTTGAACAATTTGGCCAAGAAGTTCCTGAGCATCTAAAAGCTCAAGAGGCACCCACTGAGCCCACGCCGTTGGCTGCTCCAGAAATAGGGACAGAAAACTCAGAGCCTCTAAGAACCAAAGAGACCTCTGAGAGATCAGGAAAAGTCAAATTGGTCGAAGAAAAAGTCAAATTTGGCAAAGTCGATACGGCACCTCTTTTTAGGTCAGAAAATAAACCGCTTTTCGATGCTATCAGTGAAGGGAATGTCGACACCGTGCAGAAGGCTTTGAAAAACATCGAGGTCAACAGCCGCGACGACAAAGGCATGACACCGATTATGAATGCAATTCTCAGTGGTAAACGCGACATTGCCAAAATAGTTTTAAAAGCTAACGCCGACGTGAATATTCAAAATCACGAGGGTTCCACACCACTCATGCTAGCAATCGAGTGCGGTAACTTCGAGATGTTTAACCTCTTACTTATTCACGCATTTGAAAACAGTTTTGTCCCCGGCGCGAACCAAGCAAAATCCGGAAAAACTTGGGCTTCAAACGTACTCGACATCAATCTCACCAATAAAAATGGTGAAACTGCGTTGATGGTAGCGGCCCGGTTTGGTAACGATCAAATGTTCGAAGCTCTTATGGATGCTGGCGCAAATTTATATATTAAGAATAGTGGCGGGAGTAGCGTACAAGACGTCGCCAAACAAAATGGTCATGATTCCATTGTTGAAACTATTGTTCGCTATGAAGCATTCATTAATCAAGGTTCAGATGCATTTGGTGAGGAGTCCAAAGAGCCCCCACCAGAAAAACAGTCTGATATCGACGTTAAAATCCGCGACAAGTTGGGGCAAACACATTTGATGAAGTTCTCCGCTTTAGGTAACGCCGAAATGGTAAAAAAATTAATCGCTCTTAACTCAGAAATAGACGCCAAAGACTTTTCAGGGCTTACAGCTCTTTTATTGGCTACCAAAAAAGGTTCCACAAAAGTGGTTCAGCAACTTCTCGACGCCGGAGCAAACCCGAACATTAAAGATGGACACGGTAAAAGCTCTCTTTTACATGCCATCGAAGCTGGAAATGCCGGAGTTATTAAACCGCTAGTACTCGCGGGTTGCAAAATCGATAGCCGTTACTTAGGCGCGACTCCCCTCATGATAGCCGCTTACAGTGGAAATCTTGAGGTGGTCAAAGCCGTTGTCGGTTGCGGCGCAAATGTTACAGAAAAAGACAGTAAAGGAAAAACCGCATCCGACTATGCAAAAACACGAAATCATACGGCAGTCGCCGAGTACCTCGAAGAGCAATCCAAAAACAACAGCGCCGCTTAACTAAACTTAAAAATGCTTCAATTTGAGTACCCGCCTCACCTTGCGACACCATAATCAAGAAGATTTTAGTTCTTACTTAAGTCTTGCAATGGTTTTCCCGAAATTAAATTCATGCATCCACTGCTAACCTCAACTCCGGTACTACTTGTTTTAGTTACAGGCGCCTACTTCGCGGTCATTTTGCCAGCCATTGTCATTAAATTTCATACCCAGCAGAAGGGTCCATCACGCCCGCACGATTTATGGTGGCCGATTTTTATTTTTTGGCCGCTAGGAACTTACATATACGCAATTTTAAATATCCCGCGAAAACTCTACGCCATGAGCGGTTTTGCAGGAATTCTCTGGATATTATTTGCTGTCTCTGTCGGAGTCGCGGCCCTTAGTCATCAACGCAAAGACATGAAACTCCTCCTCACCCAATGTGAAGACCATATAGTGAAAGCCAAATCCCTCTCCAAGGATCAAAAAGCAGATCTCAATGGTAGTGTCATGATCTTAAAAACTGAAGTTAAACGCACGGGTATCTTTGAGTTTGAAAAACAAAAACGCCAGCAGGCGCTCGTCGAATTACTGCTTAAGTACTTACAAAATCATGAGATCACCGCTCAAGAAGCAAAAAACTGGACAGAGCAATACAAGAAGCGAAATCCCGCGTCACTCTAGGGTGCCTGACACTTTTTTCCGTCCATCGTGCGTTATAACCTGTTCCTCTACTCGCTCGCCAGCATCCGCGAAAATTGGCGTTGATATATTCCAACTTTATTTAAGTAATCTTTAGGATCATGTGTTCCACATCTCTGAAATGAAGAACCCACACGAAACTTATTTTTGATAAATTCAGGCGCCCGGCCCTTTCCACACAAGTGAATAACTGCCGCCAATCGTTGCTGGCTTTCTCGCTTTACCGAGGAAAGGCGATAAAGCGCCAAAAACTTTTCAACTTGGACATGCATAAATGCCGCAGCTATTTCAATGGAATGCGAAGGCCAAAAACGTGCATACAAGTTATTCAGCCAACAATTCGTTTCTACTTTTCCATAACGAACACAATAGTATTTAGCTTCCGCAAAATTGCCTTCTGTAATCTGCATAAGGCCTACAGCTGACGACTCGGGAGCGTAGATACGAAAGATATCTGTGGTCCAGCGCCATACCCATTTCGGCTGGGCTACAGGATCACCAGAACTTTCTACCTGTGCAATCGCCGCCAAAAAATCGGGTGTTATGATAGTTGTGGCGCTATTTCTAAATTCATCACGATAACTCTGCCAAGTTTGCAAAGGAGTCTTTTTCGTGGTCGGCACTATACCTAGGGCTTCCGTTGGCTTTCTTACGATTTGTACCGCATAATTGACTGTTAAAAACCCCGCAACGATTAAAGACGCCCACTTAATTTGGGTACATCGTCGTACAAACTTTCTCTTAAAACCTGTAATTTTCTTCTTAGACATTAAGTCCATTTTTTCACAATGAGACACTTAAACAAGACTTTAATTTATGCCCAGACTTTCCGATGAGACTGACGAAGAGGTGTGAATGAATAACCCTGTGCGCAAATGGTTTGGGAGAGCACCACGTTACGTGCTCCGTCCAGAAGATAACCAATTTGTGAGATTTGCCAACGAAATACGGCAAAAGTCGACAGGAATCGAAATCCTCGATATTTCTAAAACAGGAATGGCATTTACGGTTCGTCGCGAAAATGCCCCCCGTCTGAGTGAAAACATCATTATTGAGTTCGAAGCGCCCGGTACCGGACAAATAGCATGCTATGCCCGCGTCGTACGTTTGGAAGAGCAATCCGAACGAGCTTCCTGGGGTACCCCCAAAAAAGCAGTTATCGTGGCCGTTCAGTTCTTGCTAAAAAAGGGTCAAATAAAGCATCTTGGTCGTGGTTTAGAAGAGAAATTTGAGCAGCTCAAAGCTCAAAAAAATCGCGAAGTCTTTCGCCGTCGGATTGAGACAATCAAAGAGAATACAAAGCTGACTATTCTTTACCTTGCCGTCATTTTCGCCCTAGTTTTTGTCTTCTACTTCCTTACTCAGCCCCGAAAAAACTACAACAAAAACCAAACCATTCCCTGGGGTACGAGAAATTTTTAGGTGCCTGAGACTTTTTCCAGTCCATGTCGCGTCAATTTAAATAGATGGAAACTTCAGACTTTCAAAGGAAAGCTTTTTCAGCGTCAATTCCCACATTTTTAAAAACTTCTTCTGCGACACATATTCCCCACCCAACCTTTCAACTACAGACGTCACCATCTGCACGTCCATCCACTGATGACCTTGAGACCTCAGAAATTCAATGAGCGAAACTAAACACATCTTTGAAGCGTTATCTTTTTTAAAGAACATACTTTCGCCAACAAATGCCCCTCCGACCCAAACTCCGTACAGCCCGCCCACCAAGTCCTTTTCATCCCAACATTCGACACTGTGTGCATAACCTTTCTGATGAAATTTCAAGTACGCTTTTTTCATTTCTCTCGTCACCCAAGTACCATTCTGACCAGGGCGCGGGACACTCGCACAACCTTCCATCACCTCGGCAAAGGCCTTATTGAAAGTAATTTTGTAATCTGTTTTCTTCAGAAACTTTTTTAAACTGGTTGAAATATGTAGATTTTCGAACTTAATAATTCCGCGTTCTTTTGGAGAAAACCAAAGAAGTGGGTAGCCGGGATGTGGCCATGGGAAAATCCCTTTAGTATAAGCCGAAATCAAAGTCTCAACCTCAAGATCGCCGCCAACAGCTACAAGTCCAGTTTCGTCTGCATTTTCGGGATCAGGAAAGTCAATCATAGGCAGTTATCGCAGTTCCCACAGTCACCAGCTGCAACACCAAAATATTTATATATAATTTTCTTACGACACTCTTCACTTTTCACGAGATTTACCACCTCTAAAAGTTTCATATTCTGGCCTTTAAATCGGGCTTGCGCTAACTTTTCGTCTAACATTTCACCATTGGGTTCTTCTAGTACCGAGATACCTTTTCCTCTATCTTCGCGCGCGATAAAGCCCCAGTGCTCTAATAAATTTACCGCCGTTTCCACGCGGAAATCTCGCTTATTATAAAAATTTAGTTGCTCGCGCAAATAATCCAAGCCACCACTTTTTACTTTGTCAGGATTTTTTTCAATCAAGCGATAACAACGCCATAAAAAATTTGGCTCAGGATTTGTCCATTTAATGAAATCCATTTGAATGGAAATATCCTCTTCATCGTAAAGCATAATCGTATTAGCAGGACTACCGTCTCTTCCTGCTCTTCCTATTTCCTGGTAATAACTTTCGATAGACCCCGGCAATTCCAAATGTGCCACTCCACGGATATCAGGCTTATTAATTCCCAACCCAAACGCTGGGGTCGCAAGTATCAGAGCATCTTTACTCTGTAGAAATTCTTCTTGCTGGCGTTTGCGATCTTTGGGACTCATCTGGCCGTGGTAAATGCAGAAATTAATTTTCTTCTTTGATAGCTCCTGCGCAAATTTCTCGACCGAACTCACTAATGAGAAGTAAGCAATCTTAGGCCCAGCAATACGCCCGCTCCACTCTAAAAATACTTTTAGCTTCTGGTCCCAGCCATAAAGATCGTCCATCTCCAAATATAAATTCGGCCGTTCAATTCCCGCGGCAAAAACTTTTATATCTTCTTCGCCCAATCCAAGCTGCTTAACAATATCGACCTGCACTTCCGCTGTGGCTGTCGCCGTCAAAGCTTGGGTTGGGGGACTTCCCAGAAAATTGCGAATTTCTTTTAATTTCGTATAGTCTGGGCGAAAATCATGACCCCATTCCGAAATACAGTGAGCCTCATCAACTGCTAAGAGCCTTACCTTGTTTTTTTTCAAAGCCTGGCAAAACTCGGTCTTGCGAAATCTTTCAGGCGTTACATATAAAAGCTCGTACTCTCCACCATCTAATTTTTTATAACGTTTTTCACGCTCAGATCTATCCAAAGAAGAGTTTATAAAGGTGGCTCTAAGGCCCAATTTTTGAGCTTGATCGACTTGGTCTTTCATCAGTGCTATGAGTGGGGAGACGACCAAAGTTAAACCGCTAAGCAAACGGCTTGGTAATTGATAACAGAGACTTTTTCCCATCCCTGTTGGCATAATTATCAGGCTATTCTGTCCCTTGAGAGTGCGTAAAATTATGGCCTCTTGATCACCCCGAAACGAAGCAAGCTTGAACACTTCCGCCAGAACTTCTTTTATACCTTTAGTTTTCATTAATAATCGTTTGATTTTATTTGTTTTTTTGCTATCTTATCGGTCTTCAAAACAAAAAGCTATTATTTTAAGGAAAGCTAATCCTAAAGGAGAAGTAGATGGCTGGAAAATGGGATCTCAGTAAGGTTAGAAATATCGGTATATCAGCCCATATTGACTCAGGAAAAACGACACTTACAGAACGCGTTTTGTTCTATACAGGTCGTATTCACCAAATTCACGAAGTTCGTGGCAAAGACGGCGTCGGTGCGAAAATGGACTCGATGGACCTTGAAAGAGAAAAAGGGATCACGATTCAGTCAGCGGCCACACACGTTATGTGGAAGGATACTTGGATCAACATTATCGATACTCCAGGACACGTCGACTTCACAATCGAAGTAGAACGTGCTCTTCGCGTTCTTGATGGCGCGATCTTAGTTCTTTGTGGTGTTTCTGGCGTACAATCACAATCGATTACTGTTGATAGACAGATGCGCCGTTACGCTGTTCCACGTTTAGCTTTTATTAATAAGCTCGACCGCGCGGGCGCAAATCCTTTCCGCGTTCTTGGAATGATCCGCGACAAATTAAAACTAAACGCGGCTTTAACTCAAATCCCGATCGGCCTTGAAGATAAACATGAAGGTTGCGTCGATCTTGTCACCATGAAAGCTTATTATTTTGAAGGTGAAGACGGTCTTGAAGTCGTCACGCGCGATATTCCCGCCGATATGATGGATGATGCCAAACAATATCGCGAAGAACTTATTGGTATTATTGCTGACTACGACGAAGTTGTGGCCGATAAATTTTTAAATGGTCAGGATGTTCCCGTGCCTGATATGATGCGTGCAATTCGCGCTGGCTGTATCTCTTTGAAATTTGTTCCAGTATTCTGTGGATCAGCTTACAAAAATAAAGGCGTTCAATTACTTCTTGATGGTGTTACAAACTATCTTCCAAACCCAACAGAAGTTACGAACCAAGCCCTTGATCAAGATAAGAACGAAGAAAAAATCACACTCGCGACTGATGACAAAAAACCAGCTGTGGCACTCGCATTTAAACTTGATGAAGGCCGTTATGGGCAATTGACCTACATGCGCATTTACCAGGGCATGTTACGTAAGGGAGATTTCATCTACAATATTCGTGACGGTAAGAAAGTAAAAATCCCACGGATCGTACGCATGCACTCGGATGAAATGCAAGATATCGAAGAAGCATCAGCCGGCGATATCGTCGCTCTTTTTGGTGTCGATTGTGCCTCCGGTGACACTTTCACGGATGGAACGACTCGCTTAACAATGACTTCGATGTTCGTTCCTGATGCGGTTATGAGCCTAGCGATATCACCAAAAGACAAAGCAACAGCTGCGAACTTTTCGAAGGCGCTTAATAAATTTAGAAAAGAAGACCCCACATTCCGCGTACACCGTGATGAAGAATCAGGTGAGACAATTATTTCGGGTATGGGTGAGCTCCACTTAGAAATTTACGTAGAACGTATGAAACGTGAATTTAAAGTGGAAGTTATCACGGGCAAACCGCAAGTCGCATTCCGTGAGACAATCGCAAAACGCGCAAACTTTGATTACACTCACAAAAAGCAAACAGGGGGCTCGGGTCAATATGCAAAGGTTTGCGGTTACATCGAACCTATCCCACCAGAAGAGGGTAAAGATTTTGAATTTGTTGATGACATCGTCGGCGGTAAAATTCCTCGCGAATTTATTCCTGCAGTTGAAAAAGGAGCGATCGAACAACTTAAGCGCGGTAACCTCATTGGCTTTGAAACTGTACGTGTGAGATTTGTTCTTAACGACGGTGCTTACCATGATGTGGACTCTTCAGAGATGGCGTTTCGTATTGCATCCATGGCAGCGATCCGCGAAGTTTTCCAGGCGGCCCAGCCAACAGCACTTGAGCCTATCATGAAGTTAGAAACTACTGCGCCCGAAGAGTTCCAAGGAAACGTGATGGGGCAAATCAACCAGCGCCGAGGTATGATCGTTGGCTCCAGCAATAACGAAGGAAGCTGTATTATTGAAGCTGAAGTTCCTTTAACGGAAATGTTTGGCTACTCGACAGATCTTCGTTCGGCAACTCAAGGTAAAGGTGAGTTCACAATGGAATTTAGCCGTTATGCGCCGGTCCCACGTAATCTCCAAGAGGAACTTGTCAAAAAATACCAGGAGAAGAGGGCTGCTGAAAATAAATAATGGGTTTATTTTTAGCATTCTTTCTTGGCGCCGTTTGTCTATCTTTTACTTGCTCGCTGCTTGAAGCTGTAATTTTATCTGCAACACCCGCCTACATTTCCGTGCGGGTGAAGCAAGGAAAAACAGCGGCGCGAATTCTTGACAAAATGAAGAAGAAAATAAATCGTCCGTTGATCGCGATTCTAACTGTCAATACTGCGGCAAATACTATGGGCTCAACCGGAGTCAGCGTCCAGGCGATGCATTTGTGGGGCGAGCCAAGTATAGCTGCCGCTTCGGGGGCTGTAACTTTAGCGATTTTAATTGTTGGAGAAATCATTCCTAAATCGCTAGGAGCCGCTCACTGGAAAAGATTTGCAACGGTCGCTGCCTACGGTATTCAAACTTTAGTAGTCATTACTTTTCCCGTTATTATTATTATGGAGCAAGTGATTCGCTTTGTGGGCGGTAAGAGACAAAAATTAGTTTCACGAGCCGAGTTAATTGAATCTGCAGAGATTGGCGCTAGCGAAGGAAGTCTAAAACGTCACGAATCTGTCGTGATTCGAAACTTGCTTATGATGGAAAAAGTTTTAGTCAGTGATATTCTCACCCCGCGCACGGAGATGACGGTTTTTCCTGCCGATATTACAGTGGAAAAATTAATGGCCGAGCACCCAACACTTCGCTATACCCGCGTGCCTGTTTTCCAAGATGCGGTCGATAATATTGTCGGCGTTGTGCATCGTTTTCGTATTATGGATGCTGTGGCTCGCAGTGCCGATCAAACACTTGTAAAAGAGCTAATGGCTCCGGTAGAAAAAGTTCAAGACGATATTACGGTGGCCCAGGTGCTTGATTTATTTATTCTGAAAAATCGTCATTTGTTCGTTGTTGTAGACTCAGAAAAACACGTTGAAGGTATTGTGACGATGGAAGATGCGATTGAAACCCTTCTTGGAGTTGATATCGTGGACGAATTTGAATCCAGTGCAGACATGCGTAAATACGCTGCCGAAATGCTTAAGAAGCGTCATGAACTTCTCAAGACGGGATTGGATTAAAGAGTGCCTGAGACTTTTTGCAGTCCATAGTGCGTCAAACTTGGGGGTGTCAACCAATGGCAAAAAAAAATTGTTGGATCTACACCACGACCTCTTCACTATCGGAAGCGCAAGAAATCTCGGACTTACTGTTAGAAAAAAAATTAATCGCCTGCGCTAATATTTTCCCCTCAATTGAGTCGCGTTATCGCTGGAAGGGAAAAGTGTGTAAGTCAAAAGAGACTGCGGTCATTTTTAAAACACGATCTTCACTCTATAAAAAGGTCGAAAAGGAAATATTACGAATCCACTCTTACTCAGTGCCGTGCCTAGTTAAAATATCCTGGGAGCAAACCGGCAAAGAATTTGCGCAATGGATTTTAGGCTCGACCAAGGTCTAATTTGGCCTAATTTCCCGAAAACAAGTTACTTGTTTCATTAGAGATTCCGAATATACACCATTAGAGGTACAGCTATGGAAGTTAACCAACTTGTCCAGTTATTCTTGTCGATTTTATTTCTACCGATGCTCTCAACGATTTTCTTTTATAGCTGGGGAGCCGGTGACCCCCTTGAAATCAGCGCACTTAAAAAAATATTTTTAGTTTTGCCTGTGGGAGCGATAATCCTCGGCTATTGGACCAGCATTGTCGGATTTGTCAGTGTTATTTTTCGTTCCGATCGCAAAGCTTTTCTATCAGCACTTCTTATTACGTGGTGGGATCTTGGACGCGCGATTTTTAGTCTTTGGGGTGGAACTTTTAAATTCTTTTTTCATTTTGTCATCGCCATTCTAAATTTTTTGAGAATTATAGTCTTAGGCGTTTGGATGCTCATTCAGGACATTCTGCTAACACCGATCCGTTTGTTAAAAAATGTAGGTTACGGAGTACTTAATCCAGAAATTCCTTGGCTCGCTGTTGGCTTAACATTATTTTGGGGTGTCTTGGAAGCGGTGATTTTTACCTTTGTCATGACCCCTCTGGTAATCGATACGCTTTCCAACATGACTGGCCAGCCACTTACAGAAGCGTTTGTTCGAATTCCCCTTTTTCTTTTCATGTTATTTATTATTCTTGGAAGTTATGCCGTACTTTCAACCTGGGCATCTGCTGTTGCGACCAAGAATATTCCAGCCATTCTCAAGATTACTATCATCGAACTAGTTTCTATGTTTATCGAAATCATTTTTCTTTACCGCGAATTTGTTGATGCTCTGGTGCCATGGTTCGCACAACATAGCGGCGGTAAAGCAAATTTTGGAATTGCCGGAACACTTATTATCGCGGGTCTGACTTGGCTTGGAGTGCGCGCGCTTTCCTGGTTCTTATTCGCAGCTGCTGGCACTCCCACACTTATGGCAATTATTCAAGGAACGGGAATCGAGGGCGGCGGCACAAAGCTAAAATCAAATCCCATGCAGGGTTCTTTTATTCTCACCGGAAATCTTATTGGGCAGATAAAGTCGGAGGCAAAGTGGATTCAAGAGTATAGCAACGATTTGTTGGGGTCATTTATTCTACCTCCTCTTAACGTCATAGCCGCTGGATTGAACTTTCTTATGTTGCTCCTGATCGGACAACATCTGTTTGACTTGCCGTTTAAAAATATATCTGAACTCAAAGAAGCCCGTGAACTTTTACAAAAAGCTTCGGCAAAGAGATAGTTATGAAAAATATTTTTATCACTCTAACTCTATTTTTTTCCATCTGGGCAAATTCCGAGGATTCAAAAACTGTTCCGCGCAACATCGTTTTTGTTGGTGTCGACGTTAGTGGCTCATTTTTACGTAGCAAACACTTCGACAACTCACTAAAATTCTTGGCAAAATATATCTATCTTCACCTCAACGGCAAAGACGATCTTGAAGTTCCGCACTCACTATTTGTCGGTCCTCTTGGCGGAGCAAAAGCCAATGAGGCGAAAACTTTCTATCCCATCGAAACATTTCGTGGATCAGACGAAGGAGCTATTTATAACGAGCTCCAAAAAATATTTCCCAAGAAAAAAGAAAATCCATTTACTGACTATAACGCATTTTTCAAACAAGTAGTTTCTTACGTGCAGAATCGAAAACTTGTTTTAAAGCCACTGAATATCATTATGATCTCAGATGGAGCTCCCGACCTTCCTCATCTAAAAGGTGAAAAGGCTTATGGCGCAATTGATTTAAGCGAACTTGAAATGCTGTCAAGAAATGTGACCATTCGACTTCTCTATACAAATGCTGTGATCGGTGATAGCTGGCAGAATAAAGTTAAACGCCGTCGTATCAAAATATGGACTCAAGATGCAGTCGTTATGGAAAAATGGAAAGACCCAAAAAACAATCTTACAGATTGGATTAAAAGCAACGTTGATTTCTATCCTCCAGCAAAAATCGTTAACTAACTAAGTTCCATCCCGGGAATAAGCCCAGACGTTCAATTTCTGCGGTTGAGTTGCCTTTAGAGAAGGTTTAGGTTAGTCTTGGTTTGAATATGTCGTCACTTATCGATCAGGTGAAAATCGAACGGCACGGCTTAAGTCGCCATTCTTTGCGTGAACTATATTACTCAATATTAAAAATGTCGTGGACACGTTTTTTATTTTATGTGGCCCTTACGTATACAGCTATAAATGCCTTTTTCGCATTCTTATTTACGCTGCAGGCAAACGACATTGCTAATTCCACCTCTAATAGCTTTTGGGATGCTTTTGTTTTTTCTAATCAAACATTTGCGACAATCGGATTTGGTTACTACTTACCTATTACACCCTACGCACACGTTTTGGTCTATATCGAAAGCATTCTAAGCACTTTGTTTACCGCAATCACCACGGGTTTAACATTTGCAAAATTTGCACGCCCCACACCGCATATTATTTTTAGCAACAAAGTCGTAATCACTAGTCTCGACGACATTCCAACGCTAATGTTTCGCCTGGGCAATGGTCGGGATTCTAATATTGTTGACGCTAAAATCACGGTATTAACTCTTGTACCTTACAAATCGAAGGAGGGTATTACTCTTCAAAGATTTGTCGATGTAAAACTGGAGCGCGATCAGTCTCCATTTTTTCTTTTAACTTGGACCGTGATGCATAAAGTTACTGAGGGAAGTCCTTTTTACAATATGACCCACAAAGATTTTTTAGAACGCGATGTAGAACTATTTGTTTCACTAACCGGTTATGACGAAGCGTTTTCACAAACCATTCACGCAGCCCACCGTTATCAAGCAAATGACGTTCATTTTTCAAAAAGATTCGCGGATGTGATTTCGTTTTTAGGTGATGGTACGCGAATTGATTTTACAAAATTTCATGATGTAGAATAGAGCTTATTTTATTTTTCTAATCAATGTCATTGCATCGTACGGAGCAAATTCTTTTTCGTTGGTATCGAAATATACATAAGCATCGCGTTTTTTATTTTTAGGATTTTTATCCACCATACATTGTGCGTCTGAGGGCTGGCCTCCAGCGGTCCAGGACTCTAAACGTTTTGCCCACCACTCTAGAGTTTCATCAGGATAACCTTTTTTGTACTCAAGTCCTCGCCCATGCATGCGTGCATAAACGAAATCCGCAGTGACATCTTCCATATAAGGATATTTCTCATCGCCGGCATGTCCAAAGACGATCGCGACTCCATATTTTCGCAACAGTTCGACAAACTCAGGATTCATAAAACTCATGTGACGAAATTCAAAAGCATGACGAATCGGATAGTCGTCGTGAACCTTTGTGACATTGCGATCGTTCATTTTTTCAGAGTGTTTTTTTGCGAGTTTCGAGGCAGCCTTAGAATCAAAGGGTAAGAGTTCTAAAAACTTCGTAAAGCGATCATCTTTTAACGTTACATTTGGCGGGAACTGCCAAAGAATAGGCCCCAATTTTTCCTTCAGGCAGAAGACACCTGACGCAAAAAAATTGGCAAGCGGCTCCTCTACTTCTTTTAAACGTCGAACATGTGTGATGTATTGAGGTGCCTTCAACGCAAAAACAAAGTCGTCTGGCGTTTCCTCATACCATTTAGTAAAGGAAGTCGGCCTTTGCAAAGAATAGAAGGTGCCATTGATTTCAATCGAGGTGACTTTAAGACTGGCGTACTCTAATTCTTTTTTCTGCGATAATCCTTCAGGATAAAAGCCCTTACGCCACCCCTCAAACGTCCAACCTGACATTCCAATAAAAATTTTCGACATGACTTATTTTGATACAGATGAGCCGGCTTTACCACCAAAAAGAAGTCGCTACGCCTTGGAAAAAGAACCTGGAACCTTTTTCCGACATCGAACAATCGAAGTGTCCTCAAAACCCTTCGTCGTAATCGATTTGAAAACCAGACCTTCAACAAACTCCTCTTCACGGGCCAAAACGTCCATGCATTTTTCGACAGAGGTTAAAACCGGCAGTGCCTGTACGTGCGGAGAAATAAAATATTTCGGTAAAAGTTCGTAGCGTTTCTCGTAAGTTAATCCACGCAAAATTTTGTCGTTATATTTTAAAACATCAAAAATATACAATTTATTTTCTGGTTTTAACCACTCGCTATCAATCACTGACCAACCTTTCTCCAAATGGAACAAACGGCGAAGTTCAGTGACGATCTCTGGCGGAAGCAATTTTTTGTGCGGTTTTCCTTGTCGGTTAAACGCAATCGGCTCTTCTTTAGGATGTAAATGAATCTGCGCGCGATGCCCATGCACTTTCATTTGCCCAACCCACCCCATTTTCAAAATTTTTTCGATCGATGCGCGGGTAGGACTGATCTCAGTCTTGGGGTGCATCGCCTTGATATAAACAGAAGGCATCAACAGTCTCCGCCGCGAAAAAATGGTGGGTTCAAAAATTCCGGGTAGCACAGAGGCTTGATTCATGCGGGCAATTTATGCTGCGCAAACCAAGGTATCAATAACATTATCTTAATTAATTATTTTTATCGGATGTAGTTCTTAATTCTTAGGCTCCTGAGAATTTCTAAAAGGTCGTCCGGTTTCTTTGCGTATTTTTTAGACTTTTCAGCGGCCCCAGGACGAGCCTTCATTAACATTGGTTTAAAAAGATTCGATAATACCTCTTCTGGCAAGACCTGCAGCGCGTCAACGACAGCGCCATAGTTTTCTTCCAGAACTTTAGCATCAAATTTAATACTTCCATAATCACGTGTAATTAAATCTTCAGCGGCTTCTTCACCATAATTTTTAGTGAACTCTTCGACATCCTCCTCGGTTAGTCCCGCACTGGAATCCATTACCACATATGTCACCATGGTTTCTTCGCCAAGAACTTTAAAAGATTTGTCTCTGCCATTGAGGAGACGTTTCACATATTCATTTTCCGCGTAAGAAAGAATTGTATTTTTATGAATTGTCGCTTCCCCTTCAAAGTGTTTTGCCTGATCTTGACACTCACGAAATTGATCAATCGCTTCAGCAACCTCGATAGGAGGAGAAATCGTATCACTTGCATCTGAACTCTCGCTCTTCGTTTTTCGCGTCTTAAAAGGATCGACTTTTTTACTCTTCATAGATGTTTTCGCCATGAAATTCTATCGGTACCTAAGTCGAGGAACTTAAGCTGCAATTAGGGTGCCTTGCACCTTTTCCGCTTGCAGCACGTCAAAATTTAAGAGAACTTTTTTCTCAAAACCTTTAAACAAGCGTTAAGATTAATTCCCTTTTCTAGCACGGGGCTCCAATGGCGCACCTGTTTCGGAATAAGACGAACAGCATTTTTAATCGTGAAATCTTCTGGCGTAAGACCCGACTTCAGATCTTTCCAAGAAAGCGGCATAGAAACCGGCGCAAGATCTCGCGGACGCAGACAAAATGGTGCGGCGAGAGTTTGTCCACGGCGATTCTGCATAAAATCCAAATAAATTTTCTTTTTGCGGCGACTGGGATTTCGCTCTACACTTGTGGTCGCAGGAAATTTCTTAGCTATAATACGACACACGATTTCGGCAAACTCCCTGACATCATCAAAACTATATTTCGCCGCCGTAGGCACAGCGATATGAATCCCCGTCGCTCCCGAAGTCTTACAAAGACTTTCTACACCGACATTCAAAAGTATTTCACGCACTTGGTGCGCAATTTCAATCACATGATGAAACTCATTGCCATCAGGATCTAAATCAATCACTAAAAAATCAGGATTGTCGAGCGACCCGACTCTTGAAAACCAAGGATTAATCTCAATGCAACCCAGGTTTATAATATAAAGAAGGCTGCTTTCATTTTGGCAAAGCACATAGTCGATGGTTTTATCGGCGGACTCGGAAAATATTCTCTCAGTTTTTAAAAACTTCGGAATATGGCCGGTCATATCTTTTTGATAAAAACCCGCCTGGTGAATTCCATTAGGATGACGATTTAAGCTTTGTGGCCTATCTTTTAGAAATGGTAAGATGTATTGTGAAACTTCTTGGTAATACTTAAACACATCACCCTTCGTGATCTTGTCATTCGGAAAAAAAATCTTATCGGGATTTGTGAGACGTACTTCTTCGGTTTTAATATTTGAAGTTCTTTTTTTCTCTGTACGACCTTCAACAATCAACCAATCAGTGGATGTTCCCGAGTGGTACTTACTATTTAAGTTTTTGGCGATATGTTTTTTACTTTTAGAAGATCCAGAAATCAATTCAATATGTTTTCCTTTGCCAATAAGGTTCGCCAAAACTTCTTTTCGATAACTTAAAGGCTCCTTTCGTATATCTCGTCCATCGCAATAAAGAATATCGCTAATTACGTAACGAGACTTCAGAATATCACCATCGAAAACGGCATTCAGATTCAAGGTGCCGAGTTCATCCACTACTTGCGGAAATTTTTTTTCAAATGGTAAGCCAGAACGCGAGTACAAATGAACGCGCTTTCCTTCGACCTCAGCAATGGCACGAAGTCCATCCAGTTTCGGCTCAAAAATCCAATCATCACCATTGACTTCGCCACGACTCGTAATAGCAATCATCGGTTTAATTTTTCGCGGCATTGGATCTTTTTCAAGCTTCTGCGATGAGTCTTTTCTCTTTTTCCCCGGCAACCATACATTTCCTTTGGCCTCTGACTCTTCGGCTATTTCATCAATCGTTCGACTGGTCTTAACAGAAATATTATCAGGGATCTCACTACGCTTGTAGGTCGAATGTTCATCGCGCTTTTTAACCAGAAGCCATGCCTTTTCGTCATTACTTTTTTTAAGTTTTATAAGCGCGAATTCACCGTTTAATTTTTTTCCTGACAATACAAACGTCAGATGCCCTTTTTCAAAATTTTTCTTCATATTGACTTCGGTCTCTTGCCGGTTTTCAGCGCCGCGCTCTAAATATGTACCCTCATCCCAAAGCATCACGGTACCCGCCCCATAATTTCCCTTGGGAATTATTCCCTCGAAACTTCCATACTCAAGAGGATGATCTTCAACAAACACCGCCAACCTTTGATCAAGGGGATTTAATGAAGGCCCTTTTGGCACGGCCCAGCTTTTAAAGACACCATCAAATTCCAAACGCAAATCAAAATGCAAACGCGTTGCCGCGTGCATCTGTACCACAAAGCGTGGATTTCCTTTTTTGGACTTTAAAACCTTTCCTTTGGGCTCGGGGGTCTCATTAAAGTTTCTTTTTCGTTGGTAGACTTTTAAACTCATAAATAAGATTCTGCCAGAGCTTAAAAATAGTGGTACCAGATACTTCCCTCAGGTCCTTTGTCTAGATAAGTCTCCTTTTAACAAACCTACCCCAGATAAACTTATAATTTATGAATTGTTAGATCGAATAGACAGTATTTCTAGCCGCCAAAAACTTAGCCAGCTCCGAATTACTCGCGCGACGAGTTCTCCACACAATAAGATGCTTGTACGCCCCCAACGCAAAAAGTGCCGTATAACCAAATGCTTTCAAAGACATTTTACTCAAAAGCTTCTGCACTTCTTTAGGATATTGCGAGCGATATTTTTGCACGACTTCAGCCATCGCCATTTGGCTAGCCATCATCTTTTTCAAATCAAGAGTGGCAAATTCTGTATAAGCGTACAACGGTTCACTCAAAGTTGCAAAACTATGCTTTAACGAAATCTTCAGCAAAAAATCATAGTCTTCAACAATTCGTAAATGGGCGTCATACCCCGCTTCACGCGCAATCTCGGCGCGAATCATTGATGGCGCATGAGGAATCGGTAAATACATCGGCGCTTTCAATGGTTCAAAAATTTTTTCGCCGAACTTACGAACACCAGCGAGCTCTCCGGTTTCACCAATAATCGCCATGCCGCTACTTACGAGGGCGACTTCGGGATTTGATTCTAAATAATCCACTTGTTTGGCGAGCTTATCAGGATAAATCCAATCATCGGCGTCTACCATCGCTATATATTTTCCGATGGCAGAATCAAGACCTTTTTGGCGAGCATAACCGCGGCCACGGTTTTCTCCGCACAGAATTAATCGAAAACGCCTTTCCTTAAATTTATCGATAATATTTGCCGGGTTTTGTTCGGACCCGTCGTCAATGATCAAGCATTCCCAATTTTCATAAGTCTGTGCTTTTACTGACGCCAGTGCCAAGGGCAACGTTTTTTCATTGTTATAGTAAGGAACGATAACTGAAACTAGAGGGCCTGACATCAAGGCCGCTCTTTAAGGAGTTCCAAAATTTCTTTTTTGATTTCTTCTCTCTGCGGAACCGATGCATCTTCAAGATTTGGATGTAAACCAATTGCTGGAACGTTTTTTCCTGCAAGCACTTTTGCCGGAGCATAGAGATGATAAAAGAGTTCCGTTGTCGTCCGAGTTGCCAAATGCTCGCCAAAATTTGTAACTTCGGTGTCTTCATTTACAAAAAGCGCTTTATGAGTTTTCATCACCGAATTTTTTATGAGTTGCCAATCGTAAGGATACAATGACATCAAATCAATAACTTCGACATTTATGTTGTCATTTTTCAATTCATCAGCGACTTCATTGCAAAGTAAAAGCATTCTTCCGTAACTTACAACGGTAAGGTCTGTTCCCTCGCGCGTGACCTTTCCTTTTCCAATAGGCAGATAAAATTCCTTAATATCTGGCCAATTGGGCTTCCATTTACTGCGGTCACCAATCGGGGCATCGATTCTTGATTTCAATTCTTTTTCTTCGGGTTCTCCGGGAAGTTTTTCACTGCCGCGTACGCGAAGAAGAGCTTTATGCTTTAAAAACAAAACAGGATTAGGATCTTTAATCGCTGAAAGCATCAATCCATAAGCATCGTAGGGTGTCGATGGCATAACAATCTTCCAACCTGGAAGTCTTGTGGCCCAGGCATCAAAGCTATGAGAATGATAAAGGCTTCCGTGAATTCCCGCTCCCACAGGAGTCATCACGACAATTGGTAAGTTATAATTTCCACTTGTCGCCCAATGTAAATTACCAGCGTACTTTAGAAGATCAATCGTATTAAAAATATAGTCGCAAAATTGAATCTCGGCGACACAGCGATCACCGGCAAGGCCTAAACCAATAGCCGCACCAATAATTCCTCGCTCATCCAGTGGGGTGTTCCAGGTTGATTTCAGGCCTTGAGTCGCTGTAAACACTCCACCCAGTGGCTCACCCACATCTTGACCAAATATATCAGTGACACCAAGATTTTCCTCAGCAAAATGGAGCGCCATACGAATACTTTGCGCCATATTTGCCATTAGAACTTCCTCCAGTCACCATTTTCATTATCGACATAAGTGTGATCCCAAACAGAATCAGCTTCCGGTACAGGCTCGTTACGAACTTCGTTGGTCGCGGCTCTAATTTCGTCTTCATATTGCACCCACGTTTTTTCAGCCTCTTCCCTAGAAATAATTTTTTGCTCGATCAAGGTTTTTTCCAACTCCTTAATGCAATCAACTCCGGGAGTTGAATTTGCACCATCGGCAGATGAATGACCGAACAGACGTGATAACTTAAATTCCACAAGTGCTGGAAGGCGGCTCGTGCGTACATATTCTATTTCTCTTTTTAATCCCACATAAGTTTCAATGGCATCATTGCCATCGTACACCGCAGTTCGCATTCTAAAGGCTTTACCCCGATCAGCAATATGTTCCTCTCCATGCTGACTCTGGTAATTCGTAGAAATTCCCCAGCCATTGTTTTGCACCGTAATGAGCATTGGAAGCTCAAAACCAGGACGGCTTGCCCACACCAGTGAACTTGCAAAATCCCCCTCTGCTGTTCCTGCGTCTCCTCCCGATACTACGGTAATCCCTTTTCCTTTTTCGCGACGCTGTGAGAGCGCAGTCCCAACCGCAATCGGATATTGAATTTCAATCGGCGACTTAACGGGAGCGACATTCCACTCAGGATAACAATAGTGATTAGAAAAATTTCGACCACCAGTACATGGATCTGTCTTCTTGTTCATGATAATGCGAATGGCATCGCGAACATCAATCCCCATTGCCACAAGAGTACTCGTGCAACGGTAATGTAAGTGTAGCCAGTCATAATCAACGCCCTTGCCTTTTTTTACCAGCATTCCTAGAGCCACGCCAAAGGCTTCTTCTCCCGGTCCACCGATCCAAAAGAAAGCTTCGCCAAGTTTATAAATTTGGATCAGGCGAAGCTCCAGGACACGAGACTTCACCATAAGATCGTACATCTTAAGGAGAAGTTCCGGATCCAATTTTGTTTTCATTGGCGCCTTCTTCTTTGTCATGTTTATTTTTTTACAGATTCCCCAACATCAACATCATTGTCAATTTTCGACGCTTCTTTAGATTTTGCCTTATGATCGGTAATTTGAATTAAAGGCTGACCCGATATTTTTTGACTAAGATCAAAGGCCACATTAATAGCTTCTTTAATGTCGGCGCGCTTCATGTACTCAGCTTGCTTTTCTTCTTTGGAGCCAAACTTGGACTTCTTTTTATCATCTTTTTTATCTTCGCCCTCAGGTTTTTCTTTCATAAGCTCACTCAACTTTGTAACCTTATTTTTTTCCTGGTCGCGAGCCTTTTTAATATCTTCAAAAACCTTTTTAAAATCGGCACTCTCAGCAACCCGAGCACTCGAGCGAGTTTTCAATTCCTTTATGATTTCGTCATTTATCGGAGTCCACTTTCCAGCGCCTTCAGCGACAAAAGCTTCTGGTGAAACAAAGGGGTCTGTCTTGCGAGGTAAAAGCGAATAGTCCAAAGTTTTCTCACCAATTTCATCGGTAGAAAAAACACTTGGCAAGACGATATCGGCATTGACCCCGGAGTGCTGGGTCGTATTTCCTCCGGGAACAAAAAACATCCCAACGGTAATTTTAGTAGCTCCTTGCTTTTGAGGAAGTTTTGAAACTTGCTGAATTGTACCTTTCCCAAAGGTGTGATCACCACCTAATATAATTCCGCGATGATAGTCTTTCAAAGTTCCTGCGACAATTTCCGAAGCACTCGCACTAATTCGGCTGGTTAAAACCACCAACGGCCCCGCCCAATCAACGCTGGCATCCATATCGCCACGAATTTTATCGCCCTCAGCGCCTGAACCTGTTTCTTTGACAACGCCGCCAGTCTTAAAAAACAGGCCAGCAATATTGACCGCATCCTCAAGGGAACCACCGCCATTAGTTGATAAATCCAGCACAACAGCGTCTACATTTTTGGCTCTGGCTTCGGCTAAAATCTTCTTCAAATCACCGGCACTTGACCTCACCTCACCAAATGGACCATCTGAGATCGGGCCACTATAAAATGATGGCAAATTAACAAGTCCAATTTTCTTTTTTACGCCGCCTTCATCTTTATCAATGTAAGTAATACTAGCGGCCTCATCTTCAAGATTAATTTTGTCACGCACAAGGCTTACTTCAAAACGTTTTTGTTCAGCACCTGTCTTCCGTAAAATTGCCAGACGCACAGTTGAACCTTTAGCTCCACGAATCTTTTTAACAACGTCACGGAGATCCATCTCAACGACGTTTACTAGCTTTCCTTCTCCACCCTGACCGACAGCAATGATTTTATCTTTGGGCTGTAATTTTCCAGAAAGTGCCGCAGCCCCTCCTGGAATAAGCTGTTCGATCACCGTAAAACCATCCTGAGAAGATAAGGTTGCCCCAATGCCCTCTAACGACAGACGCATCGAAATCTCAAAGTCTTCCAACATATCTTGACTGAGGTAGTTTGAATGTGGGTCAAGAGATCTTGCAAACGCATTTAGATATTGATCGTAAAGTTCGGCATTTTTGTCAGCAGGAGTAGTCTTTACGTTTTCAAACTCTTCACCCTCCGCACTGCCAGTTGTTTTTTTATCAGCTGGCGTTGCTTCATAGCGGCGCGCGGCACGCTCATAGCGCTTAAGAGTATTTGTTTTTGCTTCCTCGAGCTTTAAACCCGTTTGCAAATAGGTGGCGATTTGAAACTGCAAATATTTTTTGTGAAAGGCGTTTAGCTCTTCCTTATCTTTGGCATATTTTCTTTTATCGGGATCGAGCATCAGCTCTGTTTTCTTATCAAATTTAAATTTTTTATCATTGAGATAAGACTTTGCAAACTCTGTACGCTCTTTAACTCTCTTTCCTAAAATATCTTCAATCTCATTTAAAAAATCGCATTGTTTATTTTGCACATGCACAATCGAGTTATTGAGTTTCTGTTCAATGGTTTTTACATCGCTATCAAGTAAATATAACTTTGATCGATCAATCGCCTTTAGATACTGTTCGCGAATGCGCGTCTCGATCTGTTTAAGGGCCTCAGGGCTTATACTGCGGGTACCTTTATAACTGATATGGTTCATCAAAAAATGACCTTGGATCAGTTGCAAATTTCCACACTGTAGTGGAGCACTCTGAGCACTTGAAATTCCAAGAATTAAAATAAAAACGAGTTGCTTAATCACAGGAGACCCCTTCCAAAGTACTTTGCCGTACGAATTATGTAATTACACTAAATTCGTATCGGAATAAATCTATAACATTAAGAGAAGATTAGGTCTTTTGCTTTATAGCACCTTGCGTCTGCGCCTTGCGTTTTGTCGGCACGACTTTGACTTTCACTGCCTCGGTTTTATCCACCTTAGCTTTCCCTTTTGATTTTTTGACAAGCTTAGGCGCCAATAATTCAATAGCTTCTTGAGTTGTGAGCTTATTTGGATCTTGGTCTTGACCAAGCGACACATTGATTTTTCCCGATTTGATATAAGGTCCGTATTTTCCATCCATGAGTTGCATAGCGTCGCCCGTATCAGGGTGAGTCCCCAGATCTTTTAGAACTTTGGATCGGCCACGACCCTTTTTTTCCTGCGCAAAAAGTTCAATCGCTCGCTTTAAATTTACCTCTAAGAAATTTTCACTTTTAGGAATTGAACGATAATCGCCATCACAAACAACGTAGGGACCAAAACGTCCCAACCCAAGTTTAATTTCTTTTTTCGTATCTGGATGCATACCCAATTTTTTAGGAAGGGCTAACAGTGACAACGCTTGTTCAAGGGACAGGTTCGCCGGATCCATCGGTGGCGGTACGGACATGCGCTTAACTTTTACAGTTTTTTCGTCTCTATCGTTTTTCTTGCCTTTCTTTTTTTCTTTTTCGCCCTGCGCATCGCCAAGCTGGACATAAGGGCCAAAGCGGCCACTGAGTACGTAAATAGGAAGACCCGTCTCTGGGTCTTTACCAAGCGCATCGGCACCATTAATTTTTTGATCAATTAATTTATTGGCCGAGTCTGGTGTCACGTCACTAGGCGATTGACTCTCTGGAATACTTGCACAAACCTCTTCACCTTTTTCATTGCGACAAACATAAGCGCCATAGCGACCAACTCTAAAATCAAGACCTTTAAATCCAGGAAGATCTACCGAGCGCGCCTCATCCGGATCGATACTCTTTTCCTGTTTAGCAATTGTATTTTTTAATCCATCTTTGCCAAAATAAATACCATGGAGATACTTGATATTATCAAGATCACCTTCGGCGATATCGTCAAGGGCCTTTTCCATTTCTGAAGTAAATTTCAAGTCCACATATTTGGGCAAATGATTTTTTAAAAGCTTAGAAACAACAAGCGCCGTAAATGTAGGCGCTAAAGCGTTGTTAATTTTTTTTACATAGCCTCGGTCAATGATAGTACCAATAACAGCAGCATAAGTTGATGGACGTCCGATGCCTTCTTTTTCCATAGTTTGAACCAACCCCGCCTCAGTATACCGGCTCGGCGGGCGTGTCTCGTGTTGGCTGGTGTTTATTTTCAAACACTTTATTTTCTCACCTTTCTTGAGAGGTGGAAGGCGCATTTCACGTTCACTTAACGCTTCTTCTTGTTCATCTTCACTTTCAACATAGGCCCTTAAAAATCCCGGAAACTCAATGATCATCCCATTGGCGGCAAAGTTGCCTTTGCCAACTTGAAATTTAATAGCTGTACTTTTCTGACGCGAATCGACCATCTGGCAACCAACGGTTCGCATCCATATTAATTCATATAGTTTTAAGTGCACACCTTTAAGTTTTGCATCATCGGGATCAACAAACTCACTTCCAGCTGGGCGAATCGCTTCGTGGGCCTCTTGGGCGCCTTTTACTTTTTTGCCCTCATATTTTCGTGCTTCTTTAGGCAGATATTCTTTTCCATATTTTTCTAGGATGCACGCTCGCGCCGCCGCTATTGCCTGATCGGAAAGAAAAGTTGAGTCGGTACGCATATAAGTGATTAACCCTTCCTCGTACAAATTCTGCGCCACACTCATTGTTTCGCGCGCACTCAATCCGAGCTTTCGATTGGCCTCTTGTTGCAAAGTACTCGTAATAAAAGGCGGTGCAGGCTTTCGAGCTATCGGTTTTTCTTCAATTTCTATAACCTCAAACTCTTTACCTTTTAATTCGCCAGCAATTTTTTGGGCTCTTGATTCATCCAAATGTAAATGATTTTTACGATCAGGAAGTAACGCTCCAGTCGTGCCATCAAAATCTTTTCCAACCACAACTTTTTGTGAATCATAGGCAATCAACCGGGCTAAGAAATTAATTTTTGATTTTTCGCACTCACCTTCAATCGACCAAAATTCGTTGGGTTTAAATACCAATCGCTCCATCTCGCGCTCGGTAATCAGGCGAACGGCTACAGACTGAACCCGACCCGCTGATAAGCCATAGGCAATTTTCTTCCATATTAATGGAGAAATTGAATACCCGATGATACGATCCAAAATACGACGGGCCTCTTGAGCTTTAACAAGCTGTTCATCAACTTTTCGCGGTGATTTCAGCGCATGCTGGATGGCATCTTTAGTGATCTCATGAAATACGATTCTTTTCACAGGAACTTTTGGACGTAATAACTCAAGCAGATGCCATGAGATACTCTCTCCTTCACGGTCTTCGTCCGTCGCTAGTATTAACTCATCCGCGTTAACAAGTGCTTTCTTTAAATCCGAAACAATTTTTTCTTTCTTTTTAGGAATACAATAGATAGGCGTAAAATCTTCATCGACATTCACGCCAAGACTTGCCCATGATTCTTTTTTATATCTTTCGGGAATTGCCTTTGCGCTTTCGGGCAAATCACGAACATGCCCCATGCAAGACTGCACGATATACTCTCGACCTAAAAACTTGCGAATGGTCTTCGCTTTTGTCGGAGACTCTACAATTACTAGGCTCTTTACACTATTAGTAGATGCTGACTTAGATTCTTTTTTTGCTGCTTTTGCCATTCACGCCATTCAATATTCTAGACTAAAGTAGGTTCCATAAAAAAATTCATTACTATTTAAAATCAATGTAATCGTTCCTGCTTGCAAGGAATTTCTGATCAGGGGTAGTCTAAAGAAATAATGCACCTTACCAGCGGGCGGTCTAGTTATCATGAAACCAATTTCAGAATTTGATCCTAAAAGTGTCGAAATAGTTTTTACAGATATTGATGATACCTTAACTGATTCAGGGCAGTTAGGTCATGTAGCCTATGAAGCGCTCTGGCGTCTAAAAGATAAGGGATTTAAAGTGGTTCCGGTCACAGGTCGACCCGCGGGATGGTGCGAGATGATTGCCCGATTTTGGCCCGTAGATGCGGTCGTGGGCGAAAATGGCGCCTTCTATTTTATGTACAAAAATAAAAAAATGCGTCGGTATTTCAGCACCAGCCTCAAGAAATATCGAAAAGAAAAAAGAAAATTAGAAAAATTGGAAAAAGAAATTCTAAAAAAAATTAAAGGAACGGCAGTAGCTTCTGATCAGTTTTGCCGCCTTTTTGATCTGGCGATTGATTTTTGTGAAGATGTAAAGCCATTGCCAATTGAAGCCGCAGTTAAAATTAAAAAAATTTTTGAGGCCAATGGTGCCCACGCAAAAATTTCTTCCATTCATGTGAATGGTTGGTTTGGAAACTTTAATAAGTTAAAAACTTGTTTGTATTGGGCAAGACAGGAACTGGGAGTCGATCTTAAAAAACATAACAAGAAAGCACTTTTTGTTGGCGATTCTCCCAATGATGAGCCGATGTTTAAATTTTTTGAAAATTCTTTTGCGGTAGCTAATATTGATAAATTTCTTTCTCAAATCGAGCATACACCGAAATTTGTGGCTTCTAAACCTGGTGGACAGGGATTTGCTGAAATCGTAAAGAGATTGTGTCTGTAATTCTCAACAAGTGTTCCAAAATGAGAATCTAGCCAACGTCCCACTTTAAAACAAACCCCGACGTTAGTCTAAACTTTGGTTAGGAAATGCCGATAAGAGCTTAGTAAACCAATTAATTTGGAGCCTAAGTGGTACGTATCTGCAGACAAAAAATATTTTCAACACTCTTTACCGTGGCGTTTTTGTTATTCTTTGGAACGGCCATAGCACAAACGTCTCCACAAGGCTTAAGTCTACAAGGCCGCATTCTTGATTCTAGCAATAACCCCCTCGAAGACGCTAGCGTCGCATTTACTGTTCAAATTGTTTCCCCCGGAGCCGAGGAGTGCGTGCTCTACGAAGAAACTCATACCCTTAACATGACAGGCTCTGGCGGTGTCTTCGCTCTTCCGGTCGGAGCTGGAACTCGCTCGGGTGCCGCATTTGAAGACACTAGCACTCTGGCGCAAGTGTTTAACAACGGAAGCGGACAAATCAATTCACTCACCTGTAGTTCTGGTAATAGCTACACTCCCGCAAGCGGAGCTAAACGAAAAATTAAAATGACTTTTGATAATGGCGGTGGTCCTCAAGTCGTAACGCAGACTTTAGATGTTCAAGCTGTCCCCTACGCTCTTTATGCCGACACTCTAAGAGGAAAGTCTCCATCCGACTTTTTACAAACTTCGACGAGCACCACACAGGCAAAAATTGATAACCTCGCTACAAACGCAAATTACAATGAACTTTTAGCACTCATCGCCGGTACTTCTGCAAATTACACTTTAGCTAATGGCGGAAACTTTACTCCTGCAACTGACGTTGATTTCAATGGTAAAAAAATCATCGATCTTGCCGCTCCGACATTAGGCACAGACGCAACTAACAAAACTTATGTCGATACAAAATTTGGGGGTGCCACCTTTGATCAAACGGGCCTTGCTAACGGCCAAAGTGTTCGTTGGAATCAAGCTCTTACTAAATGGGAAGTTTATACTCCAGCTACCAGTCAGTGGATCACAACTGGAAATGATATTTATTATAATACTGGGAAGGTCGGTATTGGAACAACAAATCCAAGCTCGAAGCTACATGTGTCGGCGACCGATACGCAGACATCAGGTTCCACGAGCGTTTTTCGAATCACGCCGACCTACAATCAAACTTCAGGAAACGCAGCGAACACTGATTTGGTTATTAGCCGTACAGAAACAGCCGTCGGTTCAGGTGATCAACGTTTTATAGATGCTAAAGTTGGGGGTTCGTCGAAATTTCAAGTCTTTACGGATGGAAGCATTTTAGCTGGGAACAGTTCTGGAGCTTACGGAAAATATGAGTTTTTAGATGGATCGATTGTCATGAGCAATAACCAGTCGCTTCGCATGCTGGATAATGCTTCCAATGTGGTTTCAACGGTGACCTTAACATCGGGCAATAACTTGCAGCTCGGTGGATCAGCTGTAAGCGGCAGCACCATGTACTACGTACTAAACGGAACTGGAAGTCATCAATTTTTTACAGGATCTACCCCAACCGAAAAAATGCGCATTGATTCTAATGGCAACGTCGGCATAGGAACTACAAATCCCACTACAGGCACTCGCCTCGACATCACCGGCACAGGTGCTGCTTCAAGTTCAATTATTATTCCTCGCGATACCGTTGCCAATCGTCCAACTACCGGCGTGAATGGCATGATGAGATACGCCACTGATACAAATAAATTTGAAGCTTATCAAAATGGCGCTTGGACTGATATGATAACTTCGTCAACAGCATCAAGTGTAGCGGCAGGCAATGGCACTGCGAGCGCTCCTTCAATTTCATTTTCGGGAGACACTAACACAGGTTTTTACAGCAACGGCGCTGACACGATCGGAATCGCTGCTAATGGTGCTAACGTCTTTAATATCTCAAGTACAGCTTTATCTTCACCGACTACTGGTGGCGCACTGATCACTTCTGGCAATGGTACGGCCGCAGCTCCAACTTTTAGTTTCTCTGGTGATCCCGACACTGGCTGGTTTAGACCCGCCGCCGATACGATGGCGGCAAGCACTGCTGGCTCTGAACGAGTCAGAATCACTTCGTCCGGAACTATCGGCGTCGGCACGTCTGTGCCTACGGGAACATTGCACCTCAACGACGGTAGTGGCGGACTTACCGAGACTCACTGGAGTAGCTCGGCAACTGGAATTAGTTCCACCGATGGACTCTTTGTTGGTCTCAACAATATCTCGGGTGATGCCTACGTTTGGAATAACGAAAATACACCTCTTAAATTTGCAACCACGGGAACTGAACGTATGCGTATCGCGGCCGACGGCAGTGTGGGTATCGG